>OCTW013415172.1_pt1 | contig 37121 bp, 28 predicted proteins | sample 1539671 | NCBI WGS metagenome assembly OCTW01 (sample SAMN02144230, study PRJEB22623) | gut metagenome | biome: sheep rumen | host: Ovis aries | place: New Zealand
TTTCTTGTTATCTGCAACAAAAGAAAGACGGCGCACATCTTCCGATATACGCCGTCTTGAATTTCAATACTCGAAGACTTACTCCTCAACGGCTGCCTGCGCGGCGGCTAGACGTGCGATGGGCACGCGGAAGGGAGAGCAAGATGCGTAGTTCATGCCAATCTTAGCACAGAACTTCACAGAGCTGGGCTCACCACCGTGCTCACCACAGATACCGCAGCGGAGGTCAGGACGTACCTCGCGACCAGCCTTCACGGCGTACTTGATGAGTTTGCCGACACCCTTCTGGTCGAGCACCTGGAATGGGTCTACCTTCAAGATCTTCTTATCGAGGTATACAGGCAGGAACGAAGCAATGTCGTCACGAGAGTAACCGAAGGTCATCTGAGTGAGGTCGTTGGTACCGAATGAGAAGTACTGAGCCTCGGTAGCAATGCGGTCAGCGGTCAGGGCAGCACGAGGAATCTCAATCATCGTACCAATCTCGAACTCAACCTCCATGCCATACTCCTGGAATACTTCCTTGGCGGCATACTGGATAACTTCCTTCTGCTGCTTCAGCTCGTAGAGTGTACCAATCAGCGGAACCATAATCTCTGGCATAGGATTCTTGCCTTCCTTCTTCAGCTCGCAAGCAGCGCTCAGGATAGCCTTTGTCTGCATAGCAGTGATTTCGGGGAAGGTAATACCCAGACGGCAACCACGGTGACCCAGCATTGGGTTGTTCTCAGCGAGAGAAGCTACACGGCGCTGGATAGTCTCGAGCGATACGCCCATCTCCTTAGCCATCGTCTCCTGTCCGGCAATATCGTGGGGAACGAACTCGTGCAAGGGAGGATCGAGCAGACGGATGTTCACGGGCAGACCGTCCATAGCCTCGAGGATACCCTTGAAGTCAGCCTTCTGGTAAGGCAGCAGCTTAGCAAGAGCCTTCTCGCGTCCGGCAACGCTGTCAGAGAGAATCATCTCACGCATAGCGATAATCTTCTTGTCCTCGAAGAACATGTGCTCAGTACGGGTCAGACCGATACCCTTGGCGCCGAACTGGCGAGCCACCTGTGCATCGTGTGGAGTATCAGCATTGGTACGAACCTGCAGCTTGGTGTACTTGTCGCAGAGGTCCATCAGTTCCTTGAAGTCGCCAGAAAGCTCAGCAGCCTTGGTGGGAACCTCGCCAGCGTAAACCTGACCAGTGGTACCATTCAGAGAGATGTAGTCACCCTCCTTATATGTAACGCCGTCAATTTCAACAGTCTTGTCCTTGTAGCTTACGTTCAGCGAACCTACACCCGATACGCAGCACTTACCCATACCACGAGCCACAACGGCAGCGTGAGAGGTCATACCACCACGGGCGGTCAGGATACCCTCGGCAGCAGCCATACCAGCGAGGTCCTCAGGAGAGGTCTCGATACGTACGAGTACCACCTTGTGGCCGTCCTCGTGCCAAGCCTCAGCATCGTCAGCGTGGAATACAATCTGACCACAGGCTGCACCAGGAGATGCAGGCAGACCCTGAGCGATGACCTTGGCAGCAGCCAGAGCCTTCTTGTCAAATACAGGGTGCAGCAGCTCGTCGAGCTTCTGAGGCTCGCAGCGCATGATGGCGGTCTTCTCGTCAATCATGCCCTCGTGCAGCAGGTCGATGGCAATCTTCACCATAGCGGCACCTGTACGCTTACCGTTACGCGTCTGCAGGAACCACAGCTTGCCCTCCTGAACAGTGAACTCCATATCCTGCATATCGCGATAGTGCTGTTCCAGCTTCTCCTGGATGCCGTTCAGCTCAGCATAGATCTCTGGCATTGCCTCCTCCATAGAAGGATACTTGGCTACACGCTCAGCCTCAGAGATGCCGGCGCGCTCAGCCCAGCGCTGTGAGCCAATCTTAGTGATCTGCTGCGGGGTACGGATACCAGCCACAACGTCCTCACCCTGTGCGTTCACCAGGTACTCACCGTTGAACAGGTTCTCACCGTTGGCAGCGTCACGGCTGAAGCAAACACCAGTAGCAGAGGTGTCACCCATGTTACCGAATACCATAGCCATTACTGATACGGCTGTACCCCACTCGTCGGGAATACCTTCCATCTTACGATAGAGGATAGCGCGCTCGTTCATCCAAGAACGGAACACTGCGCAGATAGCGCCCCACAACTGCTCGATAGGATCGTTGGGGAAGTCCTTGCCTGTGCGCTCCTTGATGGCCTGCTTGAACAGCTTCACCAACTTCTTTAGATCCTCAACAGAGAGGTCCTTGTCGAGCACAACACCACTTTCCTTCTTCACCTTCTCGATAATCTCCTCGAACGGATCGATATCGGTCTTGTTGACGGGCTTCATCTCGAGCACCACGTCACCGTACATCTGAACGAAACGACGATAAGAGTCGTAAACGAAGTGAGGATTGTTGGTCTTCTTGGCCATACCCTCTGCCACCTCGTCGTTCAGACCCAGGTTCAGGATGGTATCCATCATACCAGGCATAGAAGCACGGGCACCAGAACGTACAGAAACCAGCAGGGGATTCTGGGCATCGCCGAACTTGCAGTTCATCAGGTTCTCGATGTGCTTAACAGCTGCCATCACGTCGTCGTTCAGCAGCTCCATAATCTTCTGCTGACCTACCTGATAGTACTCGTTACAGCAGTCTGTGGTGATTGTGAAACCTGGAGGAACGGGAACACCGATGTGGTTCATCTCAGCAAGGTTTGCACCCTTGCCACCCAGTTCCTCACGCATTTTTGCATTACCTTCGGCCTTACCATTACCGAAGAGGTAAACTCTTTTTTGGCTCATAACTTTTGGTGTATTATTACTTAATAAATTATTGTGATTTTCACTTTAGAATGCAAAAGTACACAAAAAAAATGGTTTCCACAAATAATTAGCGTTTTTTTGCACTATTTGTGTAATACATTGTAATGATGTGTATTGCTAACAGGGGTACTATTGCCTGATTTCTATGTCACGCTTGACGTTATTGCGAATTTTCGTCAGATAGTCCTTCATGCCTGCTGCATCCTTCTGGTCGATAATCTCCAGCAGCTCCTTCAGCTCAGTACGGATTTGCGACACCTGGTCGTGTGTATAAGGATTGAACAGGATTTCCTGCAACAGGTAGTCGTCCTCGTTCAGTACGCCCTTAGCAATCCTCATGTGGCGCTTGAACGTCGTTCCGGGCGCGTCCTGATGCTTCATGACGGCAGCAAAGACAAACGTCGATACAAAGGGTATCGACAGCGAATAGGCCACCGTCTTATCGTGCTCTTCGAAAGTGTATTCGTAGATGTTCAGTCCCAAGCGCTGATACAGGTCCTTGAAGAAGATGCGTCCCATGTAGTCGCCCTCGCTGATGATGATTGCGTTCTCCTCAGAGAGCTGCTGCAGATTGGCAAAGGTAGGTCCGAACATCGGGTGTGTGGACACATAGCGCCGGCCTGTCTTCTCGTAGTATTCCTTCAGGTCGGTCTTCACCGATGCAATGTCACTGAGGATGCAGTCCTTGGGCAGGAAAGGTATGACCTGCTCAAAGACTGGAATGGTGTTCTTCAGCGTCACCGCATTGATGACCAGCTCGGGCTTGAAGTCACGAATCTCCTCCATGTCCGTAAAGCGCTGGCAGTTGTACGTAAAGCGCATACGTCTGGCATCTCGCTCATACACGGCTACCTCATGGTCGAAACTCAGCAGGTCGATGAAGAAACTGCCCATCTTGCCTGCTCCCAGTACTAATATCTTCATAGTTATTTATTTACAATCTCTATTTGTTGACGAACGCTCTCTTCGTGGATATTCTCGAAGACCCTGGCTACGAACTCAGGCGACATGCCCGATAGTGCTCCCTGTACGCCACGTTTCTCCAATATCTCGTTGTAGCGGCCTGCCTGCAGCACGGTCATATTGTGTTCCTTCTTATAATGTCCTATCTCGCGGCAAACCTCCATACGCTTAGCAAGTAACTCCATCAGCTGATTGTCAATCTCGTCAATCTTCTTACGCATCTGCTGAATGCCTTCTGTCGTGAGGTGCTCGTCGCGAATGACCAGCAACGACAGAATGTAGTCAAGCACTTCGGGAGTAACCTGTTGACGGGCATCGCTCCACGCCTTGTCAGGATCGCAGTGGCTCTCCACAATCAGTCCGTCAAAACCCAGGTCCATCGCCTGCTGACATAGGGGGGCAATGAGCTCTCTCCTACCTCCTATATGGCTGGGATCACAGATAATCGGAAGTTCAGGTATGCGACGATGTAACTCAATAGGGATCTGCCACATAGGAGCATTTCGATAAATTTTATTATCGAAGCTGGAAAAACCTCTGTGAATGGCTCCCAAGCGCTTGATGCCTGCCTGATTCAGTCGTTCCATAGCGCCAATCCACAATTCCAAATCGGGGTTCACGGGGTTCTTGACAAACACAGGAATGTCGATGCCTTTCAGCGCATCGGCCAGTGCCTGCATGGCAAAGGGGTTAGCCGTTGTGCGAGCACCAATCCATAGGATGTCCATGTCGTACTTCAGCGCCAGTTCCACGTGCTCGGGTGTTGCCACCTCAGTTGATATCAGCATATGGGTCTCGTCCTTCACCTGCTTCATCCAGGGCAGAGCCTTCTCGCCGTTGCCCTCGAAACCTCCAGGTTTTGTACGCGGCTTCCACACTCCCGCACGGAAGTTATGGCAGCCCTTCATGGCCAGCTGTCGTGCGGTTTCCATCACTTGCTCCTCTGTCTCAGCGCTGCAGGGACCTGCAATGACGAAGGGGCGTTCGTTGTCACTCGGTAAGTTCAATGGTGCTAATTCCAGTTCCATAAGTTATATTGTGTTTTTGATTCGTTCTAATGCTTCTTTGATTTTCTCTTCTTTGGCACACAGGGAGATGCGGATGTAGCGCTCACCGTTGGTGCCGAAGATGAATCCTGGGGTGATGAATACGCGTGCCTCGTGGAGCACACGCTCAGTAAGGTCCTCCACATTCTGAATGCTGTCGGGAATCTTACCCCACAGGAACATGCCCACCTGCTGCTTGTCGTAAGTACATCCCAGCACATCCATAATCTGCTCGGCCCACTGGCGACGGGCTGCATAGCGCTCGATATTGGCCACACGGTGCCATTCGTCACTGTTGTTGTAAGCCTCAGCAGCTGCTAACTGGATACCGCGGAACGTGCCACTCTCGATGTTCGACTGCACCTTCAGAATCCACTGGATAAACTGGGCGTTCGAGGCGCACATGCCCACACGCCAGCCTGGCATGTTGTGTGACTTCGACATGGAGTTGAACTCTATGCAGCAATCTTTGGCACCTGGAACCTGCAGAATACTCAGGTGTTCCTCGCTCAGGATGAAACTGTAGGGGTTGTCGTTCACCACCACGATATTGTGCTCGCGAGCAAAGCGCACCAGTCGCTCGTAGGTCTCGCGCTGAGCACGTCCGCCAGTCGGCATATTGGGATAGTTCGTCCACATCAGCTTGATGCGACCGTTAGCCTGATGCTTCTGGTCTTTGGCGATTTCCTCCAACTCGTCGAAATCGGGTTGCCAGCCGTTGTCCTCGCGCAGGTTGTAGTTGACAATCTTCGCCCCCAGTATCTTACTTAAAGATGTATAGGTGGGATAGCCTGGATTGGGTATAAGTACCTCGTCGCCAGGATTCACGAAGGCCAACGTCACGTGCAGAATGCCTTCCTTAGAGCCAATCAGCGGCAATAGCTCGCTCTTCACGTCCAAATCCACGCCGTACCAACGTTTGTAAAATCCGGCCATAGCCTTCCGCAGCTCTGGCGTGCCCTGTGTGGGCTGATAACCGTGGGCATTAGGCTCGTGAGCCACCTCGCATAGTTTCTCAATAGTCTGTTCCGAAGGCGGCATATCCGGACTTCCGATAGCCAGACTGATAATATCCTTGCCCTCAGCATTGAGCTGAGCAACCTCCTTCAGTTTCCGACTGAAGTAGTATTCTTGCACTAAGCTTAATCTTTCTGCTGGTTGCATCATATTTCTTTGAACTTTAAACATTCAACTTTAAACTTTCAACTCGTTTGCTTTCCGTCTTTATATTCTCCTAATATCTTGAAGTCCTTGGTCAACGGGATGATGGCGTCGATGGATTGCCGATAACGGGTCAGGTCGTTGTACATCACGTCCACATAGAACAAGTACTCCCACTCACGTCCGATGATGGGCAAAGACTGAATTTTCGTCAGATTGATGTGGTAGAACGAAAGAATGGCCAATACATGCGCAAGCGAGCCTTCTTCGTGAGGCAACGAGAAAACCATGCTCGACTTGTTCGTCTCGGTCAGCGGACGCAACAGGTCGGCTTTATTGGGATTGCTCACCACCAGGAAACGCGTAAAGTTATGCTTGTTGTCCTCGATATGGTCCTCCAGCACCTTCAGACCGTACAGTCGCGCTGCTTCTGCATGACAGATAGCTGCCCACCCTTTCTTCTGGCCTTCACTGATCATCTTTGCACTACCGGCAGTATCCTCGGCTTCCACATTTTTCATTTGCGGGTGTTGACCCAGGAACTGTCTACACTGCATGAGTGCCACAGGATGCGAGTGTACCTCCGTAATGGTGTTCCAGTCGTCATCGGGCAGACAACAGATGCAGTGCGAAATGTGCAGCTTGTGTTCACCCACGATGGTCGTACCACTGTCGCGCAACAGTTCGTAGTTGTGCAGCAGACTTCCGGCTATGGTGTTCTCAATGGCCACCATTCCAATGCTCGTGGGGTCTTTGCGGATATTGTCGAACACCTGCTCGAACGTTGAGCAGCAGACAAGCTGTACCTGCTCACCCTCGAAGTAAAGGTGTGCTGCAATGTCGTGGAACGACCCTATCAGTCCTTGTATCGCAATTCGCTTCATATCTCCAACGCTTCTTTTAAAAAAATTCCCGCTTTCACTTTGTTTGTGAAGCGGGACCTTATCTTTCTTTAACTTTCAGTTTAAATCTTTCAAATTACATACGGCCTTCCGCTTCACAGGTTGCTGCAAAGTAAAAATAATAGCCGTAAAAGTAATTGTTTAACATGCTCATTGTCTCTGTTTTTTTGTATTTCGGATGCAAATGTAACGCTTTTCTGCGAAACAAACAAAAAAATTATTAGTTTTTTACCGAAAAATGTGTAATTTTGCATCCGGAATGGAGAAAATGTTCTCGTAGTATAACCTATTAACAATGAATGTAACCATATACGATAGTACCGAAAAACTGCCACAGTTGCCTGCTGACAGCCACTACTTCCACAGTCGTGAGTTCATGGCACTGTGCGAGCAGACATCGGGCCAACAGCCTTTTATGGCAGTCGTTACTGACGATGCCGGACAGGTGGTTGCCTCGTTGTTGGCTGTCGAGCATATTCGCCGTTCTTGGCTCCCACCCTTTCTTTATCGTCATGTGCGCGTGCTGGGCGAAGGCAACTATCGTGAAGCCACAGACAACATGTTGTTCTCCATGATGCTTAATGCCCTGACACGGCGTTTGGGCAACCGCACGCTCTATATGGAGGTCAGCAACCTCAGTCAAAAAATGTTCGGCTACGCACCTCTCAAGGCTGCAGGCTTCTTCCCCGTACGTTGGATGAACGTACACAACTCGCTGCACTCGCGTACTCCCGAGGAACGCATCATGCCGCGCCAGATGAAGCGCATTCAGCATGCCCTGCAGCACGGAGTCACGACCAAACCCGTCGAGACTGATCAGGAATTCGACTCCTTCATGCGACTGCTGCGCCACCACCACTGGTTGAAGCCCCGTCGCTACTTGCCTCGCAAGGATTTCTTCCATACCATGCAGCAACAAAAACGCTGTACGTTATTCATTACACAATACAACGGCTGCGTCATCGGTTGCTCCTGTTTGGTCTATATAGACGGCGATGCCTACTTGTGGTACTCTGCCTCACGCCGTAAGAGTTTTGCTACGCTTCATCCCAATGCTGTCACTTACTGGAACACCATCCGCTATGCCCATCAAGTTGGCTGTCAACACATCCGCTTCATGGACGTCGGCCTGCCCTTCCGTCGCAACATCTACCGCGACTTCATCCTCAGCTTCGGAGGCAAGGAGATCAGCACCTTCCGATGGTTCCGTATCTCCATTGGCTGGGTCAATCGTGTTGCATCGTGGCTGTGGAGGCAATAAATAGCAATCTGCTGCGTTATTATAAACAATGAACGCAAGAAAACTCATCCTTCTGTTGCTGCTGCTCCTCATGGTAATTTCCATGCAGGCGCAGAGTTTTACACTGTCTGGCAAAGTTACCGACCAGGACGGTAACGGCATTGAACTCTGTACCATAGCCTGTCTGGAGCAGGGCGTGGTTACAATGGCCGACCTCAAAGGCGAATACAAAATGACCCTAACGTCGCGCGACTCCGTCGTTATCCGCTATTCCATGGTGGGCTACCAAACCCGCAAGCGTGTGCTACGTAAGCCCCGTGGCAACCAGAAACTCATTATCCAGCTCCAGCCTGCTGAGGCCCTGCAGGAGGTGGTTGTCACTGAGAAACGTCGCCAAACCACTGGAACTGAGCAGTTGGATGTCAAGAACATTCGGCAGACACCCTCTACGACGGGTAATGCTGTGGAAGAACTGGTACAACAGCAGGCTGGTGTCTCTACGCACAACGAAATGTCTAGTCAGTACAATGTCCGAGGCGGTTCCTTCGATGAGAACTCCGTATATATAAATAATGTGGAAGTCTACCGTCCCCTGCTCATCCGTTCTGGACAGCAAGAAGGACTGTCTATCATCAATAGCGATATGGTAGAGAAGATTGGTTTCTCCAGCGGTGGCTTCGAAGCTAAGTATGGAGACAAGATGTCCAGTGTACTCGATATTACCTACCGTCGCCCTACTCGTTTAGAGGGTAACGCCTTTGCCTCATTGCTTGGTGCCGGTGTCTATCTCGGCTATGGTAGCAAAAAGAAGGTAACGGTTGAAGGACAGGAGCCTGTGTCGAAATTCACCATGAGTCACGGTCTACGCTACAAGACCAACCGATACTTGCTTGGTTCTCTGGAGACCAAGGGCGAATACCGTCCTAACTTCCTTGACTATCAGACGTACATCACCTGGCAGCCCAATGCACGCTGGAGTGTAGACATCATCGGAAATATCTCCGAAAACCACTATAACTTCAAGCCAGAGGACCGAGAGACGTCTTTCGGTACCTTACAGAATGTGCGTACCTTCAAGGTTTATTTCGACGGACAGGAGAAGGATATCTTCCGCACGCTCTTCGGTTCACTGCGCATTCAGCGTATCTTCTCACCCAAAACCCGTCTCGGACTGCTGTTCTCCGCCTTCCATACCAAGGAACAGGAGACCTTTGATATTCAAGGACAGTATTGGCTCAACGAGACCAATACCCAAGAGCAACTGGGCGTGGGCACCTATATGGAACATGCCCGCAATTACCTGACAGCCGATGTGCAGAGCGTCAAACTTATGCTCAACCACAAGGCTGGTCGTCACGACTGGGAAGCGGGCTTTACTGCAAAATGGGAGAAGATTGAAGAGAAATCCCGTGAGTACGAGATGCGCGACTCCAGCGGCTACAGCATTCCTCATCGCGGCGACCGTTTGGATCTCATATACTCTTTATCGTCCAAGAACACCTTGAAGTCAACACGCCTTGAGGCTTACGTACAAGACACCTACCGCTTTACGTCAGGTGGCGAGCGACCATGGCTCTTCACGCTTAACTACGGTTTGCGTCTTAGCAACTGGAGCTACAACAAGGAGACCATTGTGTCGCCTCGTATCTCGCTGGCTGCCATCCCTGCATTCAACGAGAATATCACTTTCCGTTTGGCTACAGGTCTCTACTACCAGGCGCCGTTCTATAAAGAGTTGCGCGACACGTCAACCGTTAACGGACAAACCATCGTCACACTCAATCAGAAAATCAAGAGTCAGCGTAGCATCCATATCGTAGGAGCATTCGACTACCGTTTCCGTGCGATGGATCGTCCCTTCCGCTTTACTGCCGAGGCGTATGTAAAACTCATGAATAATCTCGTACCGTATAACGTACAGAATATGAAAGTCGTGTACTACGGTCAGAACAAGGCCTCTGGTCACGCCATTGGAATGGACCTCAAACTCTTTGGTGAATTCGTGCCCGGCACCGATTCATGGATTACCTTCTCTGTGATGTCTACTAAACAGAAAATCAATGGTGTCAGCGTACCTCTTCCTACCGACCAGCGCTGGGGCGTCAACCTGCACTTCACTGACTACTTCCCTGGTACACAACGCTGGAAAATGACGCTGCGTCTGGCATTCGCAGACGGCCTGCCTTTCGGCGCTCCTCACCGCGGTTTGGAGTACCAGCAGTTCCGCGCTCCTGCCTACAAGCGCGCAGACATCGGTATGAGCTATCTGTTATTGGGTAATCCAGACAGCAATCATAAAGTTCAAAGTTCAAGATTCAAGGTTCAAAGAATCTGGCTCGGCATCGACGGACTAAATATCTTTGGCATTTCAAACGTCAACAGCTACTATTGGGTCACCGATGTCACCAATCACCAGTATGCCGTGCCTAACTACCTGACAGGACGCCAGATTAACGGTCGCATTCTCGTCGAGTTCTAAGGGTAGAAAACCTTGTTGAAAAGGGAGCAAACTACTCGATGCACTTCATCAGAAAATCTACTGCACCGTTTACGCCGAACTTCCTGACATCTAGCGTGATATCATAGTTGCGCGCATCCGTCCATTCTGTACCCGTGAACGTCTTCGTGTAGAGCTCGCGACTGTAATCATTGTCTACGATCATCGCACCAGCATCACGCTCGTCCAGCCCATACTTCTCGGCAATACGTCGCTTGCGACACTCATCGGTTGAATGAATGAATATCTTCAGTGCGTTCGGATGGTTGCGGAAAATGTGGAAACCGCAGCGACCAATGATAACACACGACTCCTGATTGGCAATCTGCCAAATGACGTCTGCCTGTGCCTTGAACAACTCGCGTGACGTCTGGTCGTGCTCCTGACCATTGTATTCCCTGCCAGCCATGTAGCTGCGGTAGAACCCTGTGAAATCGTCGCGCCAATGCGGATTGCGCGCCTCAATTTTCTCCACGGCTTCCTCAACAATGCAGAACTTCTTAGCCACAGCATTCAGAATCTGCTTGTCCAGCAGTTTCACGTTCAACCTGCGAGCCAACTCAGCTCCAATCTCGTGTCCGCCTGTACCAAACTGGCGGCTGATAGTAATAACAAATTTCTCCTCCTTATTCATAGACTTTTAGTTTTTAGGTTCTTATCTACGTTGCAAAGATAAACAAAAAAAAACAAACCTCCAAACTTTTTGGTTTTAAATTCTCTCAACACGAGCAATTTTAGCAGTTCAAGTATAGCATAGAATTTGACGTAAAACTACCATACACAAAGAAAATCCCTGAAACGTTTGCACGGTTCAGGGATTTTTCGTACCTTTGCACACCAAATACACACGCGAACATTATTATAAGACAAAAATAAACAATAAGAATGAAACCAACAGCCATATTGCTTCTGTACTGCCCGGACAAACAGGGCATTATCTCGGAAGTAACTAGATTTATCACCGACAACAAAGGAAATATCGTCTACCTGGATCAGTATGTTGACAAACAGGACGGTATGTTCTTTATGCGCATCGAATGGGAGCTGGAGGGCTTCCTGATTCCCCGCAACAAGATATACGAATATATCGAGACTCTCTATGCCCAGCGCTACCAGATGAAGTTTTCGCTGTATTACAGCGACAAGCGTCCCCGCATGGCTATCTTCGTAAGCAAGATGAGCCACTGTCTCTATGACCTGCTGGCGCGCTGGAAGGCCGGTGAGTTCAACGTGGACATTCCCTGTATCGTATCGAATCATGAGGACTTGCGCTATGTGGCTGAACAATTCGGCATCCCTTACTACGTGTGGAGCATCAAGAAGGACCACTCGAACAAGGCCGAGGTGGAGCAGGCTGAGATGGAGTTGCTGAAGAAGGAGGACATCTCGTTCATCGTGCTGGCCCGCTACATGCAGATTATCTCGGACGAGATGATAGCCGCCTATCCGCACCACATCATCAACATCCACCACTCGTTCCTGCCCGCCTTTGTGGGAGCTAAGCCCTACCATCAGGCCTGGGAGCGTGGTGTAAAGATTATCGGAGCCACTAGCCATTACGTAACAGCAGAACTGGATGCAGGCCCTATTATCGAGCAGGACGTGACACGAATCAGTCATAAGGATACGCCCGAGAGTCTGGTGCTGAAAGGCAAGGATCTGGAGAAGATTGTGCTGAGCCACGCCGTTTCGAAGCATATTCAGAGAAAGATTCTGACATTCAAGAACAAGACGATTATCTTTAGTTGACAATTGATAATTGATGAACGTAGCAATTGTAAAATATAATGCAGGCAACATCTACAGCGTTGTCAATGCACTGAGACGGCTCGGTGTGGAGCCCCTGCTGACGGACGATGCTGAACAGCTGCAGCGCGCCGACCGCGTGCTGTTCCCCGGACAGGGCGAAGCCCGCGGTGCCATGGAGTATCTGAAGGCCCGTCGGCTAGACGAGGTCATCAAGAATCTGACACAGCCCGTCTTAGGCGTCTGTATTGGCCAACAACTGTTGTGTCGTCATTCCGAGGAAGGAAATACAGATTGCATTGGCGTGTTTGACGTTGACGTAAAGCGCTTCCAACCCAAGCGTCATGAGGATAAGGTGCCGTGCATGGGATGGAATGCGATAGATGTAAGATGTAAGATGGATGATGTTAAATGTGGACTGTTTAACGGCCTTCAGACATCAGCCATCGCCCCTCAGCCTTATGTCTACTTTGTACACTCCTACTATGTACCCGTTTGCGACTGGACGGCAGCAGTGGCTGACTACATACAGCCTTACTCCGCCGCTATGCATAAGGACAATTTCTACACCTGTCAGTTCCACCCCGAGAAGAGTGGCGCAGTAGGTGAGCAAATCATCAAGAACTTCCTGGATCAGTCGGAATAACTCCATACCGAAATCCCGAAATATCTACAAAAGAAATATCGACATCACATCACGACAATGAAAATAGAACTGATTCCCGCCATAGACATTATTGAAGGCCAGTGCGTTCGACTGACCAAGGGCGACTACGACCAGAAGACGGTCTATGGTAGCCCGCTGGATATGGCTCGCGAATTTGAGTCATTGGGATTCAAGCGATTGCACGTTGTTGACCTGGACGGCGCCAAGGCCAAGCACATCGTCAACAGTACAGTGCTCCAAAGTATGGCATCTGAGACCAGCCTGCACATCGACTTTGGTGGTGGCATCAAGACCCAGAAGGACATTGAACTGGCGTTCAAAAGCGGTGCTTCTATGGTGACTGTCGGTTCGGTAGCCGTCACGCAGCCGGAACTGTTCTTGTCGTGGGTCAAACACTACGGAGCCGACCGCATGATACTGGGCGCTGATGTCAGGAATGGAAAAGTCAGCATCAACGGCTGGAAGGAAGACTCTTCAGAAGACCTGTTGCCGTTCCTTAGGAAATATACCGATGCTGGCGTTACAAACGTACTGTGTACCGAAATTTCGAAGGATGGAACGCTGCAAGGTCCTGCCATCGAACTGTACCGTCGCATCATGGCAGAATACCCCACTCTCCATCTCATCGCCAGCGGTGGTGTGAGCAGCATTAACGACATTCGCACCCTTGATGCAGCAGGTATCCCTGCCGTCGTTTTTGGCAAGGCCATCTACGAAGGCAGAATCAATCTGAAAGAGTTAATCTCGGAATAACGAAATATCGAAATATCGACAATAAAAACAAACATGAGTTTAGCAAAACGCATCATACCCTGCCTGGACGTCAAGAACGGCGAAACGGTAAAAGGCACCAACTTCGTGAATCTGCGGAGCGCCGGTGATCCTGTAGCACTCGGCAAAGCCTATAGTGAGCAGGGAGCCGACGAGTTGGTGTTTCTGGATATCACGGCTTCGTTCGAAGAGCGTAAGACATTCACCGATATGGTGACGCGAGTCGCCCAAGAGGTAAACATTCCTTTTACTGTAGGCGGTGGCATCAACGAACTCAATGACGTGGAGCGGTTGCTCTATGCCGGTGCCGACAAAGTAAGCGTCAATTCGGCAGCCATCCGCCGACCGGAACTCATCAACCAGATTACCAACCGCTTTGGCAGTCAGGTATGTGTCGTAGCCATCGACGCCCGACTGGACGACGACGGGTGGCACTGTTACCTGAAAGGTGGTCGTGAGCGTACTGAACGTGGACTGTTTGAATGGGCTCGCGAGGCTCAAGACCGTGGCGCAGGCGAAATTCTGTTTACATCGATGAATCACGACGGAACAAAGAACGGCTATGCCAACGAGGCTCTGCGCGAGCTCAGTGACACATTGTCAATACCCATCATCGCCAGTGGCGGAGCCGGCTGCAAGGAGCACTTCCGAGACGTATTCCTGGAGGGACATGCCGATGCAGCTCTGGCAGCCTCAGTATTCCACTTCGGCGAGATTCCTGTGCCGGAACTGAAACAATATCTCAAAACCGAGGGAATCAACGTCAGAATTTAACCCCATCGAAATAACGAAATATCGAAATAACAACAAAAATGACTATAGACTTTGAAAAAATGGGCGGACTGGTTCCTGCCATCATACAAGACGCAGATACGCGCAACGTTCTGATGCTGGGCTTCATGAATAAGGAAGCCTACGAGAAGACGCTGCAGACCAGGCATGTTACATTCTGGAGCCGTACGCGTCAGACACTGTGGACCAAGGGAGAAACCAGCGGCCACTTTCTGAACCTGGTGGACATGAAGATAGACTGCGACAACGATACCTTGCTGGTGCGTGTTCACCCCATCGGTCCGACGTGCCATACAGGAACTGACACCTGCTGGGGAGAAGCCAATACGCCATTGTGCGGCCAAACCGCAGCTGACGAGCAGCCCTTGAGTGCCCAAACCGCCCAGCATAGTACTGTGCAGCAAGGTTCTCTGACCAGTCAGAGTGTGGCGTTGCAATCAGCCTTGCTGTTCCTAAGCGAGTTGCAGGACTTCATCAACAAACGCAAGCAGGAGATGCCCGAAGGCTCGTATACCACCAGCCTCTTTACCAAAGGCATCAACAAAATAGCTCAAAAGGTGGGCGAAGAAGCATTAGAGACCGTCATTGAAGCTACCAATGGCACTGACGAACACTTGGTATATGAGGCCAGTGACCTGCTATACCATCTCATCGTCATGCTGGCTGAAAAAGGACTGCGCATCGAGGATGTGGCCGAAGAACTACACCGCCGTCATGATCCCGAATGGGACAAGCAGCGCCGTGAAGCCAAAGCCGCTGGAAAAATGAAGTAACTCATTATCGCAATAACGAAATATCGAAATATCGACAAAAGCAATAAAATATGCTGATAGACTACAAGAAGGTAGACATCTACCACAAAGACGGAGCCCCCGTGTTGCATGACGTCAATTTCCATGTCGACGAGGGAGAGTTTATATACATCATTGGACGTGTCGGTTCAGGAAAAAGTTCCCTGCTGAAGACCATCTACTTTGAGATGGACGTGGAAGATGAAGCTGAGAACGCCTTTGTGCTGAATCACGACTTGCGCCACTTGAAGCGCAAGTACGTTCCGGCACTACGCCGTCAGATGGGTATTATCTTTCAGGACTTCCAACTGCTGAGCGACCGCACAGTATACGAAAACCTAAAGTTCGTATTGAAGGCTACCGGCTGGAAGAAAAAGAACGAGATTGACGAACGTATCAAGGATGTACTGGAGGATGTTGACATGCAGGATTTTGCGGACCGTTTTCCCCACGAGCTGTCAGGTGGCGAGCAACAGCGCATTGCTATTGCACGAGCCATTCTAAACCGTCCGAAACTAATTGTTGCCGACGAGCCTACGGGTAATCTTGATCAGGAAACGCAAGCAAGCATCATCCAGTTGCTTCGTCAGGTGACACAGACCGGTACTGCTGTGGTGATGACAACTCATAACATCGCACTGCTGAAGGATTATCCCGGCATCGTCTACCGCTGCATTGACGGTCGACTGGAGGATATCACAGAGACTTACAACACGATGGCCCTCTATGAGGACGAAGAAACCGAGAATACTGCACCGGTAGACTATAGCGTTCGTGAGGAATTGCCTATTTAAGGAAATAGAAACAATCAAAAACTAAGATACAATGAAAGTAATGAAATTTGGCGGTACTTCGGTGGGTACGCCGAGCCGCATGAAGGAAGTAACAGAGTTGGTAACCAAGTCGGGCGAACCGACATTCGTGGTTTTGTCAGCTATGTCAGGAACCACCAATTCACTGGTGGAAATCTCGGACTATCTTTACAAGAAGAACCCCGATGGCGCTAACGAAATCATCAACCAGCTGGAGCGTAAGTACATGCAACACATCGAGGAGCTCTACACGACTAATGAAATGAAGCAGCAGACCCGTGAGTTCCTACAAGGAGAGATGAATTATCTGCGCTCGTTTACCAAGGAACTTTTTACATCTTTCGAGGAGAAAAGCATCATTGCCCAGGGCGAGATGATGTCGACCAACATGGTAGTTAACTACATGAAGGAGAGAGGCATTAAGGCAGTATTGCTCAATGCGCTGGACTTCATGCGAACCGATAAGAACTCAGAGCCAGACCCCGCATACATCAAGGAAAAGCTGAGTGCAATCATGGAGAAGAACGAAGGCCAGCAGATCTATATTACCCAAGGTTTCATTTGTCGCAATGCCTATGGCGAGATTGACAACCTGCAGCGTGGTGGCAGCGACTATACAGCATCGCTCGTCGGTGCTGCGCTGAATGCTGAGGAGATTCAGATTTGGACTGACATCGACGGCATGCACAACAACGATCCACGTGTGGTCGACAAGACAGCCCCCGTACACCAGCTTCACTTCGAAGAGGCTGCTGAGTTGGCCTATTTCGGTGCGAAGATTCTGCACCCCACCTGTGTACAACCCGCTAAGTATGCCGGTATTCCTGTACGCCTGCTCAACACTATGCAGCCCGACGCTGAGGGGACAACTATCAGTAACCAGACAGAGTATGGTAAAATCAAGGCTGTTGCCGCCAAGGATAACATCATTGCCATCAAGATCAAGTCGAGTCGCATGTTGCTGGCAACGGGTTTCCTGCGCAAGGTGTTCGAGATCTTTGAGTCCTACCAGACACCTATCGACATGGTTTGTACATCAGAGGTTGCAGTGTCAATGTCAATTGACAATTCCGCACACCTGGGTGAAATCGTCGACGAACTGAAGAAGTACGGTACCGTTACTGTCGACACCGGTTTGTGCGTGGTTTGTGTCGTGGGTGACCTCGACTGGTCGAACATCGGCTTCGAGACACAAGTGCTGGAAGCCATGAAGAGCATCCCTGTCCGTATGATTAGCTATGGTGGCAGCAACTACAACATCTCATTCCTTATCCGTGAGGAAGACAAGAAGCGCGCCCTGCAGTCACTGAGCGACACCCTGTTCAACAACAAGTAAATGTGCAGTGTGGTTCTGCCACACTGAATCAACGAACACAAAAGACTATGAAGGGAATTTTTCCGATAGAAAAGCTGCAACGGATAGAGACGCCGTTCTACTATTATGACACGGAGTTGCTCAGGCAGACGCTTCGTGCCATCAATGACGAGGCACAAAAGCACGAGGGATTCTGCGTGCATTATGCCGTCAAGGCCAATGCCAATCCTCAGGTGCTGCGCATCATTCGCGCAGCAGGACTGGGTGCCGACTGTGTCAGTGGTGGTGAGGTAGAAGCAGCAATACGTGCAGGTTTTCCCTGTTCGAAAATCGTCTATGCCGGTGTGGGGAAAAGCGATAAGGAAATCAACCTCGGACTAGACAACGACATCTTTTGCTTCAACGTAGAGAGCATCCCCGAGTTGGAAGTAATCAATGAGTTGGCCCAACAGAAAGGCAAAGTAGCTCGCGTGGCTTTCCGCCTAAACCCCAACGTTGGTGCCCATACACATGCCAACATTACCACCGGACTGGCCGAGAACAAGTTCGGCATTCCTATGAATGATATGCTGAAAGTCATTGAAGAGGCTTCGCATATGGAAAACATCAAGGTGGTGGGATTGCATTTCCATATTGGTAGTCAGATTCTCGACATGGGCGACTTCCAAGCACTGTGCAACCGCGTCAATGAGCTGCAAACGGTACTGGAGAACCACCGCATCCTGGTGGAGCACATCAATGTTGGCGGCGGACTGGGCATTGACTATCAGCATCCGAACCGTGTACCCCTACCCGATTTCAAGGCCTACTTCGACACCTATGCCAAGAAATTGAAGCTACGTCCGGGACAGACGCTACACTTCGAACTGGGACGTGCTGTCGTTGGACAATGCGGTAGTTTGATTACGCGTACCTTATATATAAAAGAAGGAACAACGAAGAAGTTCTGCATCGTTGACGCAGGCTTTACTGACCTCATTCGCCCTGCTCTGTATCAGGCTTATCACAAAATTGAGAACCTGAGCAGCGATGAGCCCAAGGAACCGTACGATGTTGTAGGCCCCATCTGTGAGTCTACGGATGTTTTTGCCAAGCAGACCGACCTGAACAAGGCTCATCGCGGTGACTTGCTGGCAATCCGTTCCGCTGGAGCCTATGGCGAGATTATGGCATCGCAATATAACTGCCGTAAGTTGCCTATGGGTTACATGAGTGACGAAATATAAACCGCTTCCGAAAAAGAACGAACAAGACCACAAAAGCTTTCCGATGAGAGTACTTCAATATCATACTGACGACACGGCAGAGCAACAGCACGATGCGCTACTGAGATTGCAGGACGGTCACTACGACATCCTTCACATCTATGGCTGTTGGCAGCATCAGGCTTGGCGTATGGCGCGACTTGCCCTAAAGCGAGGCACCCGTCTGGTGTTCTCGCCACAAGGACAGTTGGAGCCGTGGGTCATTGAAGAGAACTACTGGAAAGACAAGCTACCCAAGAAACTGCTCTATCAACGATGGATTGTCAGTCATGCCTATGCGGTGATTATACAAGGTAAGATGGAAGAGGAATGTCTGAAACGGCTGGGATGGAATCCACGACTGGTCATCATCCGCAACCCACAGATTACCCACTCCATCACCCAGCAGGAAGCAGTGCGACAGTTGGAGCATATCTATCGCATGGTGATGGACTCTAACCAGTTGGAGCTGATGAAGGATGACACACGCCGAATGCTGAAAATCTTCATCAAAGCCGGCATTACCCGAGATACACGATGGATTGAGGAAGACCTGACGACTATTGACAAGGAAGAGTGGCGCAAGTTATTGTGCTATGCCCATCAGGAACACCTGACAGACACGTTGCTCTATGGTATCAGGGTACTTAACTACGAGGCGCCAGACCTGGATGTCAGTCAGATTGACTATTTCTTGCCACCAGGCTACGAGGCGCCCACAACGATTGAACAGAACATCGGCAGCAGTTTCGTGTCGGAAAACCAACGCCTGCTGGCAACGTTCAGATACCTCAAGAAGTTGTGGCAACACCGTCGTTTGGCTATATCACATCTTGTGGAACTGGACAAGGAGCTGCGTTTCCACTACGCCAACGAGCAACAACTGTGCGAGGATTTGCAGGAGCGACATCTGCTGAAGTTGGCTGCCCGGCTGATGCAGCTTATGGCCGATTTGACCGGACTCACTGAAGGTTTCATGCTCATGGAGCCACTCAACGACCGCGTGACGCGACAGATGAGAAAGCAGATTGACAACTATTTGACAATATAAGAACATAACTATCATATCAACTATGAAAACAACAAAAACAGTACTAAAACGAGACATCCAATATCTTCAGCTGATGTGCAGCTCGTTCCCAAGCATTGCTGCAGCATCCAGCGAGATTATCAATTTGGAAGCCATCCTGAACCTGCCCAAGGGCACCGAACACTTTCTGGCAGACCTGCATGGTGCTGATGCGGCTTTCAAGCATGTGCTGAAGAACGCCTCAGGAAATATCCGCCGAAAGGTTACAGACCTCTTCCAGGGACGCATCCGCGAGTCAAAGATTCGCGAGCTCTGCACGCTCATATACTATCCCGAACAGAAGATAGAACTCATTAAGGCTGCCGAGGAGGAAATCGACGAATGGTACCAGATTACCATCATGCGCCTGGTGGCCGTATGTCGCGACGTTTCATCCAAATACACACGCTCCAAAGTTCGCAAGTCGCTACCTGAGGAGTTTGCCTACATCATCGAGGAACTGCTACACGAGCGGACAGACGACAATGACAAGGCTGACTATGTCAGTGGAATTGTCAACAGCATCATTTCAACAGGTCGTGCAGACGATTTTATTATTGCCATTTGCCACGTCATTCAGCGCTTGGCCATTGACCGCCTGCATATATTGGGCGACATCTACGACCGCGGCTCTGGCGCTCACATCATCCTCGACGACCTGCGCAAATACCACTCCTGGGACATCCAATGGGGCAACCACGACATACTGTGGATGGGTGCCTGTGCAGGAAACAATGCCTGCATCTGTAACGTGCTTCGCCTCTCACTACGCTATGCCAATCTGGCCACGCTGGAAGACGGATATGGTATCAACCTCGTACCACTGGCAGCATTCGCCATGGAGACCTACGGCGACGACCCCTGTGAGGAGTTTATGCCTAAACTGCTGACAGGCAATACTATGGATGAGAAGACCATGCGTCTGACGGCTCAGATGCATAAAGCTATTGCCGTTATTCAGTTCAAAAAGGAAGCGCAAATCTTCAAGCGCCGCCCGGAATGGCACATGGAAGACCGCTGTCTACTGGATCATATCGACTACCAGCGTGGTGTCTGCGTCATCGACGGCAAGGACTACGAGATGCGCTCGTGCCACTTCCCCACAATCGACCCGAAGGATCCTTGCAAACTCACGGAGGAGGAAAACACGCTGATGGAAAAGCTGCATCACTCGTTCCGAGTATGCGAAAAGCTGCAGAAGCATTGCAAGCTGTTGCTGTCGCATGGATGCATGTATCACATCTGTAACCAGAACCTGCTGTATCATGCCTCTATACCTCTTAACGAGGATGGCTCACTGAAGGAAGTGGAACTTTACGGCGAGTACTACAAGGGTAAAGACCTGATGCACCAAATCGGTATGCTGGTAAGGGCTGCGTTTGCAAACGATACGGACAAAGACCTGCGTTCCTATGCTCGCGATTACTTCCTGTACCTGTGGTGTGGCAAGGATTCGCCTCTCTTCGACAAGTCCAAGATGGCCACTTTCGAGCGTTACTTCCTAACCGACAAAGCCACTTACAAGGAGGAAAAAGGATATTACTTCCAGCTGCGCGACTCGGAGGAGATTTGCGACAGGATTCTCGATGCCTTCGAGGTCAAGGGCAACAATCGCCATATCATCAATGGCCATGTGCCTGTACATGCTTCCAAGGGCGAGAATCCCATCAAGGCCAATGGCAAACTGATGGTGATTGACGGCGGCTTCTCGGAGGCTTATCATTCCACGACGGGCATTGCCGGCTATACGCTGGTATATCATAGCCGAGGCTTCGAACTGGTACAGCACGAGCCGTTCCTAAGTGCCGAGGACGCCATACACAGAGGAACAGACATCAAGTCCACCACGCAACTGGTAGAGATGACTGCTCGCCGAATGAGGGTCAGCGATACGGACAAAGGCGAGGAACTGCGTATGCAGATTGATGATCTGCGCCAGCTGTTGTATTGCTATCGTCATGGTATTCTGATGGAAATGGCCGATTACAAGATTCTCCATGCATAAAGTCCTCATTGCCATCGGTTCCAACAGTCTGCAGAGCGTCCATGTTCAGTGGGCCTCGCAATGGCTGTCGAACTTCTTGGCCCAATGCCGGTTGAGTCGTTGCCTATGGACGCCCAACATCAAGGGTACAGGACATTGGTATATGAACCGTCTGGCGGTTGGCAACACTCCTTTGACAGTTTCAGAACTGGAACAACAGCTCAAGGAGACAGAGTCACGGTTAGGACGTACCAAGCAGCAGGTAACCATCGATCTGGACCTGATGTTGTATGACGAAAAACAGTACCATCTGACTGACTGGCCACGGCCGTATATCCGACAGCTGTTGCCGGACATTGCAAAAGAATTAGGCCCCGTAGCTGTAATAAATAGCCAATAAATTTGGCTCTTTGCCAAGGTTTTTGTACCTTTGCAAGTCGTAAAAGATAAATCGTAAATTGTAAATTGTTAAATAGTTAATTACAAGATGCTTACACTGAAACTCATTACAGAGGAAACAGAACGCGTCATTCGCGGACTGGAGAAGAAACATTTCAAAGGCGCCAAGGAGGCTATCGACGAGGTGCTGGCAGTCGACAAGCGTCGTCGTGAGGCTCAGCAGCAGCTGGACAAGAACCTGGCTGAAGCCAAGAAGATGGCTGCACAGATTGGCGGTCTCATGAAGGAAGGCAAGAAGGAGGAGGCCGAGGCTATCAAGGCACAGGTGTCTCAGATGAAGGAGACCAACAAACAGCTGGAGGAGACGATGAACTTGTCTCAGGACGAGATGACTCGTTTGCTTTGTCAGATTCCCAATATTCCTTACGACGAGGTGCCCGAGGGTGCTGCCGCTGAAGACAATCACGTGGTAAAGTCTAACCTGAAGGAGTGCGATGGTCACGACACTGTCGGCAACTGGGACGTCAATCCGTCGCTGGGTATTGCCAATCCCCTGCCCCACTGGGAACTCGCCAAGAAGTACAACCTCATCGACTTCGACCTGGGCGTGAAGATTACCGGTGCAGGATTCCCTGTATATATCGGCAAGGGCGCTCGTCTGCAGCGTGCTCTCATCAACTTCTTCCTCGATGAGGCTCGCAAGAGCGGATATACCGAAATCATGCCTCCTACAGTTGTCAACGCTGCCTCGGGCTATGGCACAGGCCAGTTGCCTGACAAGGAAGGTCAGATGTACCACTGCGAGGTGGATGACTTCTACCTCATTCCTACGGCCGAGGTGCCTGTCACCAACATCTATCGTGACGTGATTCTGGACGAGAGCCAGCTACCCATCAAGAACTGCGCCTACACGGAGTGTTTCCGTCGCGAGGCCGGCAGCTATGGTAAGGATGTTCGTGGTCTGAACCGCCTGCATGAGTTCTCGAAGATTGAGATTGTACGCATTGACAAGCCTGAGCACTCGAAGGAGAGTCACAAGGAGATGCTGGAGCACGTAGAAGGTCTGCTGAAGAAGTTGGAACTGCCTTACCGCATCCTGTTGCTCTGCGGAGGTGACCAGTCGTTCACATCGTCTATCTGCTACGACTTCGAGGTGTACTCTGAGGCTCAGGGCCGTTGGCTCGAGGTATCGTCCGTATCTAACTTCGACACCTATCAGGCTAATCGTCTGAAGTGCCGCTATCGTCGTGCTGACAACAAGAAGACGGAGTTGTGCCACACGCTGAACGGCTCTGCGCTGGCCTTGCCACGCATCGTAGCCGCTCTGCTGGAGAACAACCAGACCGAGCAGGGCATCAAGATTCCTGCTGCACTGGTTCCCTACACCGGTTTTGAGATTATTGACTAATATAGGAGATTCACTAAACTAAACGGATATGAATAAGATTGTCAAGAAGGAGCAATTCTCTGAGAAGGTATTTCTCTTCGAGATGGAAGCTCCGCTGATTGCCCAAAGCCGCAAGGCTGGCAATTTCGTCATTGTACGTGTCGACCAGAAAGGTGAACGTATGCCACTGACAATTGCTGGTGCAGACATTAACAAGGGCACTATCACGCTGGTTGTCCAGATGGTAGGACTGTCGTCGAAGAAACTCTGCGCCCTGAACGTTGGCGACTATGTAGCTGATATCGTAGGACCTTTGGGCAATCCAACGCACATCGAGAACTACGGCACTGTGGTTTGTGCAGGTGGTGGATTGGGTGTTGCACCTATGCTGCCTATTATCCAGGCGCTGAAGGCTGCAGGCAACCGTGTGCTCTCTGTGATGGCTGGTCGCTCGAAAGATCTCATCATTCTTGAGGACAAGGTTCGCGAGTCGTCCGACGAGGTCATCATCATGACGGATGATGGATCTTACGGCGAGAAAGGCGTGGTAACGGTCGGTATCGAGAAGTTCATCGAGCAGGAGCCCCATGTGGACAAGGTGTTTGCCATTGGCCCCCCCATCATGATGAAGTTCTCTAACCTCACGGCTCAGAAACATAACATTCCCTGCGAGGTTTCGCTAAACACCATCATGGTCGATGGTACGGGTATGTGTGGTGCCTGCCGTCTGACCATCGGTGGCAAGACGAAGTTCGTCTGCATCGACGGTCCTGAGTTCGACGGTGCATTGGTTGACTGGGACGAGATGTTCAAGCGCATGAATACCTTCAAGCGCGAGGAACAGGAGGAACTGGCCCACTACGAGGAGCACCTCGTCAACAACACGGTGCCCGACGGTTCAGCCGTCGAGAAAACAACCGACGTGACGATGGATAGCGACCCCACTAATGACACCATTGACGTGCTCACCGACCGCGATGCTGAGTGGCGTAAAGAGCTCCGTGCTAGCATGAAGCCCAAGGAGCGCACGGCCATCGAGCGTGTCGTCATGCCCGAACTGGATCCCGTCTATCGTGCTACCACTCGTACCGAAGAGGTAAACATTGGCCTAACCAAGGAAATGGCCATGACGGAAGCTAAGCGTTGTCTCGACTGCGCCAAACCTACCTGTGTCGAGGGCTGTCCGGTCAACATCAATATCCCGTCGTTTGTCAAGAACATCGAGCGTGGCCAGTTCCTGGCTGCTGCCAAGGTGCTGAAGAATACCTCTGCCCTGCCCGCAGTCTGCGGACGTGTTTGTCCTCAGGAGAAGCAGTGTGAGAGCAAGTGTATCCATCTGAAGATGAACGAGCCCGCTGTGGCTATCGGCTATCTGGAGCGCTTCGCTGCTGACTATGAACGTGAGAGCGGCAACATCTCGCTGCCTGAGATTGCTCCTGCCAACGGCATCAAGATTGCCGTCGTCGGTTCAGGTCCTGCCGGTCTTTCGTTCGCTGGCGATATGGTGAAGAAGGGCTACGATGTCTATGTCTTCGAGGCATTGCACGAAATTGGCGGTGTACTGAAATACGGTATTCCTGAGTTCCGTCTGCCCAACAAGATTGTCGATGTGGAAATTCAAAACCTGTCGAAGATGGGTGTTCACTTCCAGACCGACGTTATCGTTGGTAAGACCATCAGTGTCGAGACCCTCGAGAAGCAAGGCTTCAAAGGCATCTTCGTTGGCTCGGGTGCCGGCCTGCCCAACTTCATGGGTATTCCCGGCGAGAATGCCATCAACATCATGTCCAGCAACGAATATCTGACACGTGTCAACCTGATGGATGCGGCTAATCCTACTACTGACACGCCCATCAATCTGGGCAAGAACGTGCTCGTCGTAGGTGGTGGTAACACCGCTATGGACTCTTGCCGCACGGCCAAGCGCCTGGGTGGTAACGTCACACTGGTTTACCGTCGTTCAGAACAGGAAATGCCTGCTCGTCTAGAGGAGGTGAAGCATGCCAAGGAAGAAGGCATTAACTTCCTCACGCTGCATAACCCCATCGAGTACATTGCCGATGAGAACGGAGCCGTAAAGGCTGCCGTCCTGCAGGTGATGGAACTTGGTGAGCCTGATGCTTCGGGTCGTCGCAGTCCTGTTCCCGTGGAGGGCAAGACCGTCACGCTTGATGTGGACCAGGTGATTGTAGCTGTAGGTGTTTCTCCCAACCCGCTGGTTCCCAAGTCTATCGAGGGCCTGGAACTGGGTCGCAAGAACACCATCGTAGTCAACGAAGGCATGCAGTCTGCTCGCAGCGAGATCTTCGCTGGCGGTGATATTGTGCGTGGTGGCGCCACCGTTATCCTCGCCATGGGTGACGGTCGTCGTGCAGCCCAGCACATGGACGAATACCTCCAATCAAAATAATGTGCTTTGCGGTTCAGCCGCAAAGAAAGATTATGAATGGACTCTATACCATCATACTGCTCATACTAAGCAACGTCTTCATGACGCTGGCTTGGTATGGGCATTTGAAACTCCAGCAGTCGGGCGTGAGCAACAGCTGGCCGCTCATTGGCGTCATTGCCTTCTCATGGGCCATCGCCTTTTTCGAGTATTGCTGTCAGGTGCCAGCCAACCGCATCGGTTTTGAGGGCAATGGCGGACCCTTCAATCTGGTACAGCTGAAGGTCATCCAGGAGTGCATCTCGCTGGGTGTCTTCGCCATCATCGCCAACATCCTGTTCCAAGGCACCCACCTGCACTGGAACCACATCTTGGCGTTCTTCCTCATCATCTGTGCCGTCTATCTGGTTTTCATGAAATAGTCCAGCATGTTGGACATAAAAACCATGACACTCGAGGAACGACTCTGGAAGACATTCAACAAGGCGTTGGGACAATACCAACTCATCGACGAGGGTGACCGCATCCTCGTCGCTTTGTCTGGTGGCAAGGACTCCCTCTGCCTCCTGGAGTTCCTCGCCCGTCGTTCTCGTGTCCATGTCCCCCGTTTCACCGTCGAGGCCCTCCACGTCCGCATGGAAAATGTACGCTACGAGACGGACACTAGCTACCTCCAGTCCTTCTGCACCCGCCTGGGCATTCCCCTCCACCTCGTCACCACCAGCTTCAACTCTCAACTTTCAACTCTCATTGCAACGCCACACTCTCAGAGAGAGAACTCTCAACTAAAACAGAAGCCCCCCTGTTTTCTCTGCTCCTGGCAGCGCCGCAAGCAGCTGTTCAACCTCGCCCAGCAGTTAGGCTGTACCAAGATTGCCCTGGGGCACCATCAGGACGACCTCATCCACACGGCCCTGATGAACCTCACCTTCCACGGCCATTTTTCCACCATGCCTGCCAAGCTGAAGATGCGCAAGATGCCGCTGACCATCATCCGTCCGCTGTGCCTTTGCCGTGAGGACGACATCCGTGCCTTTGCCGAGCAACAGGGTTACGAGAAACAACTGAAACAATGCCCCTACGAGCGCACGACTCATCGCACGACTGCCGCCCAACTCTTTGCCCAAATGGAACTGCTGAGTCCCGAAGCGCGCTACAACATTTTCCATGCCCTGGAAGCCGAAGGGAAGCTCACAGAATATTAAATATCCTTAATTGTCAACGGGTAAAGTTGTAATATCTGACAAAAATTCGTACCTTTGCCTTATATCATTACATCTAACTAATCAATAATAATACTATGGCAAAAAAACATTTCCCCGAATCCGAGCTTATCATCAATGGTGACGGCTCTTGTTTCCACCTTCATCTGAAGCCCGAATTCCTAGCTGACAAGGTTATCCTCGTTGGCGACCCCGCCCGTGTCAACACCGTTGCTGCACACTTCGACAGCATCGAGCACGAGGTCTCCAGTCGTGAATTCCATACTATCACTGGTATGTATAAAGGCAAGCGTATCACTGCCCAGTCGCACGGCATTGGCTGTGACAATATCGACATCGTGGTCAACGAGCTCGACACGCTGGCTAATATCGACTACAACACCCGTGAGGAGAAGCCCGAGCACCGTTCACTGACGATGGTTCGCATCGGCACCTGTGGCGGACTGCAACCCTTCACACCCACCGGTTCGTTTATCGCTTCCGTCAAGAGCATCGGCTTCGACGGCCTGCTCAACTTCTACGCTGGACGCAACGACGTCTGCGACCTGAAGATGGAGGAAGCCTTCAAGAAGCACATGGACTGGAATCCCATTAAGGGTGCTCCCTATGTAGCCGTGGCCGATCAGGAACTCATCAATCGCATAGCTGCCGACGACATGGTAAAAGGTTACACTGTCGCCTGTGGTGGATTCTATGGTCCTCAGGGACGTCAGCTGCGTGCTGCCGTCGGTGATCCTGAACAGAATAAGAAGATTGAATCCTTCGAATACGAAGGCATGAAGATTTGTAACTTCGAGATGGAGTCGTCAGCACTCGCCGGTCTCGCAGCACTTCTTGGTCACCATGCCATGACTTGCTGCATGGTCATCGCCAACCGCTATGCCCAGAAGATGAACACCGACTACAAGAGCTCTATCGACACCATCATCCAGAAGGTTCTCGACAGAATTTAAATGAACGAAACCATTTGCGCATTAGCCACTGCCCCTGGTGGTGCTCTCGGCATCATCCGCGTCTCAGGTCCACGGGCCTTTGACGCGGTTAATATTATTGCCGACAAAGACATTAACAAATTTTCACCAAATTCCGCTCACTTCGTCCGCCTTGTATACGAAAACTCCATTTATTCAGAAGCCCCATCCTGTATCAAGACAGATGCACCATTAGCGCACCAGACTACTCTTGACGAAGCGATGGTCACTGTCTTCCGCGCTCCCCACAGCTACACAGGCGAAGACTCTGCAGAGATTTCATGTCACGGTTCCCGCTATATACTGAACAAGGTACTGGAGCTGCTGGTGCAGAATGGCTGTCGCATGGCACAGCCTGGCGAGTTTACCCAACGAGCCTACCTCAACGGCAAACTCGACCTCTCGCAGGCCGAAGCCGTAGCCGACCTCATCGCTTCCTCCAATCAAGCCACCCACCGACTTGCCATGTCCCAACTGCGAGGCAGCGTCAGTACCGAGCTGGCTCAGCTGCGCCAGCAGTTGCTGCAGCTCACCAGCCTCCTGGAGTTGGAGCTCGACTTCTCCGATCATGAAGACCTCGAGTTTGCCGACCGTTCCGAGCTTAAAGAACTTGCGAATAAAATTGACAGCCACATCACTCACCTCGCCCACTCCTTCGAGACAGGCCAAGCCATCAAGCAAGGCATACCCGTTGCCATTGTCGGAAAAACCAACGTCGGCAAGTCCACCCTCCTGAATCGTCTACTGAAGGACGACCGCGCCATCGTTTCCGACATCCACGGCACCACGCGCGACACCATCGAAGACACCATCGACATCCAGGGCGTCACCTTCCGTTTTATCGACACGGCAGGCATTCGCCAGACCACCGACGAGGTCGAACAGATAGGCATCAAGCGGACTTACGCCTCTATTCAGAAGGCACGCATCATCATTTGGATGGTCGACGAAGAACCATCGCAAGAAGAATTAAACAACATGAAGTTACTTACTGAAAACAAGCAACTTATCATTGTAAGAAACAAAATAGACAAAGCCAGCGGAAGCCCATTTACATTCGTTAAAATTCCTTTAATCGAGATTTCAGCCAAGCAAGGCACCAACATCACTCAACTGGAGCAAGCCATCTACGACGCTGCAGACATCCCCACCCTCACCGACACTGATGTCATTATCACCAACGCCCGCCATTACGATGCTTTGCTGCGTGCCCGCCAGTCGCTGTCGCGCGTCCTCGACGGCTTACGCTCAGGTCTCAGCGGCGACCTCCTCAGCGAAGACCTTCGTGACGTTCTCGGCATCCTTTCCGAAATCACCGGCGGCCAAATCACCACCCCCGAAGTCTTAGGAAATATCTTTAAAAACTTCTGCGTGGGAAAATAGTCCGATTGCAAAGAAATACATAAAATCTGCAAAAATAAGCCCGTAAATCCCTTGTTTTCAAGTGTTAAAGATTGTTCGGGGTTTTGCAGATTTTTGATTTAGGTATTGTTTGTTTGCAGATTTTTGCCTAACTTTGTTCCCCCCAGATATCCCCCAATATATAGCAATTAATCCACCATTTTTGTTTATTAGTCCACCCTATATAAAGATAAAGAAAGTAATTTTGCAGGCAGAAACCCAAAATTACAATCTAAACAATAAAAGGAAATGAAAAGAATCTACTTGATGATGCTAACGCTTGCCAGTGTGGCAAGCATGTACGCAACAGAGGTAACAGTAACCCGTTGCGAAGGATGGTTAGAGGCGGCTATGCTGCAATGGTCGCCAGTTGATGGCGCAGCAAAGTATAGCGTGAGCTATAGTGGCGAGGGCATAAATGGTGTGGCAGAGGATATGCTCATCCGCACCTACACAGGGTATGTGCGTTGTGACATCCCAGGTCTGAAGGCTGGCTCATATACCCTTACAGTCAAGGCTCTTGATGATAAGAATGCAGAGATAGCCACCTCAACCCAGCAGAGCGTAACTGTTAAGACACACAACCGTGAGGGCTACGCCTTCACCGACGGAGTAGTGCCTGGCGGCTATAACATGGATGGTACACCAAAGGCTAATGCCAAGATAATATATGTTACGGCAAATACAGTGAACACCGTTACCTGTGAGGTGCGCGACGGCAAGAACGTCAGCACCTATACAGGACTGGCAAACATTATCAGCGCCTGTGGCAAGGATAAAACACACACACCGTTGATAGTACGTGTGGTGGGAACAGTGAAGAATACTGATATTGAAGGGCTGAAAGACGGCAACTACCTCAACTTCGAGGGTAAGAATGCAACAGACTGCTCTTTAGAGAATGTTACCCTCGAGGGCATAGGCGACGATGCTGCACTCTACGGCTATGGTGTATGCTTCAAACGCACCAGGGGACTGGAGGTTCGCAACCTCGGCATAATGCTCTTTGGCGACGATGCTGTGTCAATGGATACAGACAACTATCACAACTGGATTCACAACTGCGACTTCTTCTATGGCAAGCCAGGTCCTGATGCTGATCAGGTGAAGGGCGACGGTTCTATCGACATGAAGTATCGCTCTACTCTTACTACTATCTCCTACAACCACTTCTTCGACTCAGGCAAGGTGATGGGATGCGGAGGCGCTACCAAGGAGGAGACAAATCTTCTTATCACCTTCCACCACAACTGGTTTGACCACTGCGACTCACGTTGCCCACGTCTTAACCACACCACAGCTCATATCTATAATAACTACTACGACGGCAACGCCACCTACGGCATAGGATGCACAGAGGTGTCAAACGCATTCATAGAGTGCAACTATTTCCGCAATCTGCAGCGTCCTATGATGATAGCTGGTCAGGGCACAGACTATATCTATGCCAGCCAGCCCGAAAAGGGTACCTTCTCAGGACAGCCTGGCGGCATGAGCAAGGCATATAATAATAAGGTGGAGAATAGCACCATGGAACTGCGCCTCTTCTACCAGACTGACGATGCCCAGGAGTTTGATGCATGGCTCGTGGAAAAACGTGGCGACAAGGTGCCTGAGACCGTTTCAGCCAAGAGGGGAGGACACGTTTATGACAACTTCGACACAGCCGATGGAATGTATACCTCTGCTCCTGATGCTCCTGAACAGGTAGAGGGAATAGTAACCACATACGCAGGTCGTATGAATGGTGGCGATATAAAGTGGACTTTTGATAACAGCGTTGACGATAAGAGCCACGATGTTAACGAAGAACTGAAGTCGGCTATCACCTCATATGTAACCAGCATCGTAAGCATACAAGGCGATGGCGAGAAACCAAGTGGTGGTGACGAAGGTGGTGAAGGAGGTGAAGGAGGCGATGACCCTACACCAAACCCAAAACCATCAGAAGTAACCAAAGGCGGCTATGTAGTTGACCTTATCAACGATAGCGAATCAGGATTCTCTATTGTTGGCGACACAAGTAACAGCAAGGGGACAGTAACAATTGACGGAACTACCTACAACACCTGTGTTAAGTTGGGTTCTTCATCATCAGTTACCTTCAGCATAGCTGAACCAATGAACCTCACCCTCTATTTCGCCAACTCTGCTACAAAACGCATAAAGATCAACGAGATGTCAGAGATTACCATCCCTGAAAATAATATTGTGACTGCCACCCTGCCAGCAGCAGGCGAATATGTCATCAAGCGCACCAACGGAGAGTCTTACCTCTATTATATAGCACTCTCTTCTGGGGCTACTGGTATAAAAAACGTTAACGGGAACGTTAACGGGAACGAAAACTTTACTCCCATTAATCTCGCTGGCCAACCAGTATCTGGTGGCTATCGCGGCATCGTGATAGAGGGTGGCAAGAAGGTGATAAGATAAAGAAACAACTCCTTATATATGAAAAAAGGCGACTACTTTGGGTAATTGCCTTTTTTTTTCGTATCTTTGCATCCGTGAACAGACGTTTTCATATTATGATATGCCTTTTGTTGATGACTGCCATGCAGTCGTTGGCAGGGATTGTTCGCACTCATCCTTCATGGAACATCACCAAGGGAATGCTGAAAGAGAAGGTGACAGGCATAGCACAGGATAAGCGAGGATTCCTATGGTTCTCTTCCTGGGGCGGACTGTTCCGCTATGATGGTCAGGAATTTCGTTCGTTTAAGACCCATCCAGGCGATGGCACTCTGATGCCCTATGACCGTCTCGATGCTGTGAAGATAGACAAGAAAGGCAACGTATGGTGTCGTTCGTTCTACCATCCCTACTGCTTCGATGTGAGTACATCAACCTTTATTGATGTGACAGAGAAACTGGAGCAGACGAGTGGAAAGACCTTCAGCATACACCAAATCTACCCTATGGCGAGCGGATATGTGTGGCTACAGACTAAGGAGGGCGATGCGGCTATAAGGGTGAGCATAGATAATCCTAAGGAGTCGGCACGTCTGTATTCATACTCCAATGGCAGACTGAAAAAGGGTAAGATACTCAGCATGAATGAGGATAGCCGAGGTATGGCGTGGATTCTGTCTGAGGGTGGCATCACCGTACCTGGTCTGCGAGTATCATTCCCTCAAAAGCGTTTCGACCACTGGCGCGAGACAACAAAAGACCACATATACCTTGCCACGAAGAGTGGCGAACTGTGGTTGCTCAACACCAAAACGTGGACTATGCAGAGGGTGGTACTACCGATAAAAGCAGGAAAGATACTCCGCCTTGCAGGCAACGCCAAAGGGGAACTGGTAGTTGCCACTGACGAGGCTCTGCTGACACACTACAAGGGTGATTGGCGAGTGCACAGATATAAGGAAAGAATAGAGTATGTAAATCGACTTTTCTGCGATGAAATGGGACGTTATTGGATGATAACCGACCAAGCAGGAGCGATGTTGCTTGACAGGATAAAAGGCTCATTACATACCATGCGACCTGGTGGCGAGGGCAACTACGAGAACAAACATGACAGCTGGTTTTTCGCTTTGCAACCTAAAAACACAACCCTGCTGATGGCAAGGGATGGTGGTTTGTGCTATTATAACGGGAACGGGAACTCTAACAGGAACGGAGAACTCTACCACGTGATGCAAGACAATGGCGAGTGGTATCAGCCACAGGTTGGCCGCACCTTTGTTGATAAGGAAAACAATGTGTGGTTGTATAACAGCGAAGGCGGACTGGACAGGATTAGCCTGCGCACTAGCCCATTCAGGCCATGGGGCGTGATGAATCCTCCATGTGCTCTGTTTACCGACTCCAAGCAAAGGCTGTGGATAGGTGACACCAAGGGGAGACTTACCATATGGGGCAAGGAATACAATCTCGGAATAGTCTATGCCATAGAGGAAATGGAGAACGGCACTATGTGGGTGGGCACCAAGGATAAAGGACTATATAGACTCTCGCCCAACGGAAGGGATGGTTACACTGTGGAACAATTCCTACATAACCCCAAGGATAAGTATTCCATCTCAGCCAATGATGTATTTTGTCTGGCGGAGGACCACAAAGGAAACCTGTGGGTAGGCACCTACAGCGGGGGTGTGAACTATATCAACGGGAACGGGAACGCTAACGGGAACGCTAATCATAAGGTTAAATTCATAAACAAGAACAACGAACTGACATGGTTGCCTACTGACGAGAGGTCACTCAACATTCGTTCGCTGCTCTGCACCAGAGAGGGCATAATGTGTCTTGGCACAAGCCACGGCATTTATGCATTCAAAACACAAAAACAGGTGTTCCACAACGAGAGAAAGGCCGACGATGTGCACAGTCTGTCTAACAACGAGATAATGATGATGTATCAGGACAGCCGAGGTGAAGTGTATTGTCTCACCCCAAGTGCAGGAATATGTCGCACAAAGGCAGAGGCTCTGCTGAGTGACGATGCAGTGTTTACGGTCTATGATAAGCAGAACCTTGCACCATCTGATGCACCCCTGTCTATCACTGGCGATTCGAATGATAACCTGTGGATAGCCTATACAAACTCTATTGCTATGCTCAACAGGGAACGCACAGCATTCTATAACTGGCAGTCGCCCGCTATGTCGTTTGCCGAGATAGTGAAAGACAATCAAGGCAACCTCGTAGCAGCCACCACTGACGACATAATATCATGGAATCCTGCCACCCTGAAACCTGACGAAGAAGCTCCCCGCATAGCCATATCTACTCTGACAATGGGGGGTCGCCAGCAGACCTATGATGCCGACCTTATGGACACGATAAGGTTTGACAGCAACGAACGCGATGTGAGCCTGCAACTCTCAGCACTCACCATGAAGCAGGGCGAGAAGATAAAATATGCCTATCGGCTTGATGGTGATAGCACATGGGTGATGCAGGGCGACAACGACAGGCTGACATTCCTCAACATGCGAGCAGGCTACCACACCATACAGCTGCGTTCAACCAACGCCTCAGGAGTGTGGTGCAACAACTTCCGCACCATCACACTCTATGTCAAACCTACCTTCTGGGAAACGCCATGGGCATTGCTGCTCTACATATTCCTGGGTGCCCTGATCATTGGTGGCATCGCTATGGTGTGGGCCTATATCTACCGTCTGCACCTGAAAATGCGCACTCAGGAAGAAGTGATAAAACGGCGCATGGACTTTATCCATAACGTAGCACCACTCATTCGTGAGGATAAGGACGACCTGCTGGAACGAGTACGTAAGTACATAGATGAACACATAAGCGACGAAGGACTAACCATACCATCCATAGCCAGTGAGATGGGCATGAGCCGCACCTCTTTCTTCAGTCGCTTCAAGGAACTTGCAGGCATCAGTCCACAAGATTACCTCACCCACTATCGCATAGCTTATGCCAAACATCTCCTCACTATGGGTGGACAGAGCATCTCTGAAGTAGCATACAAGAGCGGGTTCTCTGACCCTAAATACTTCTCACGCGTATTCAAGAAAATAGAAGGAGTATCTCCTTCTTCTATTGCACAATCACGCAATAATACTACGAAAAACTAAAGCAGATTATATTAGGTGCTTAGCAACCATAAGTGGTCGGGATGACTTTTTATAGCTCTGCACAGCCCAACAGGCCAGCAGTCGTTCACGCGAGCAGACCATCTTCGACCGAATTTGCCGTCCTCAATGACAGAGAGCAAACCATCTTTCTTTGGATTTTTTCGATTTTTAGGCAAAATATTTGTTCGGATTATATAATTTTCGTACCTTTGCGACGGAGATTCGTCCAGAAAAGTGTACCTTTGCAGCGAAGATTCGTCCAGAAAAGTGTAATAACACATTGAATATTCGTCCAGAAAAGTGTAATTTGAATGAAGAGAAAACTATATAACTCACTGATTGATTGGAAGAACGACCCTTCACGAAAGCCTTTAGTGCTTGAGGGCGCTCGTCAGGTTGGAAAAACTTGGCTGCTAAAAGAGTTTGGTAAAAACGAGTATGACAACCTGGTTTACGTCAACTGTGCAGATGAGCCTTTTGCCAAATCATTGTTTGTGAGCGATCTTGTTCCCAAGCGTATTGTGCGTGATATTGTTGCCAATATGGAACAGCAGATTGTACCTGGCAAAACATTATTATTCTTCGACGAGATACAGGAAGCCCCGCAAGGAATTACTTCGCTGAAGTATTTTTGTGAGAATGCTCCCGAATTGCATGTTGTTGCTGCAGGATCGTTGTTGGGCGTAGTTCATCATCCCGGCGAGTCATATCCTGTAGGTAAAGTGAACATATTGAGATTGTTTCCCATGACGTTCGAAGAATTTCTATGGGCGAAAGGAAATGATTCTCTTTCTGAAATACTTGCTAATTGTGAGTGGGATTCATTAGGTGTTCTGGATCACAAACTTCAGGATTTGTTGCGCCAATATTACTATGTGGGTGGTATGCCTGAGGTAGTTCTGAATTGGATAGAAAAAGAGGATGTCCTTGCCGTTCGTCGCAATCAGAATGGAATCATAGCGGCTTATGCCAATGACATCTCAAAACATGCAGGTCTGGAAGCTGAGCGAATCAGGATGGTGTGGCAGAGTATTCCTGCACAGTTGGCAAAGGAGAACAAAAAGTTCATCTATGGAGCCGTGAAGAAAGGTGGACGTGCAAAGGAGTTTGAATTGGCTATACAGTGGCTGATAGATGCAGGACTTGCCTATAAGGTATACAACTGCAAGAAACCTGTATTGCCCTTGAAGTTCTACGAAGATTTCGATGCTTTCAAACTATTTGCACTTGATGTTGGCCTGCTGGGTGCTATGGCAAATGCACCAGCCAGCCAGATGTTGACAAGCAACGATGTGTTTAAGGAGTTCAAAGGCGCATTTTCCGAAAATTATGTATTAGAGCAGCTTGTAACCTGCGACAATCTGTCAATATGCTATTTCTGCAAGGAAAACTCCAAATTAGAAATCGACTTTCTTGTCCAAACAGAAAGGCGAGTAATTCCTATAGAGGTAAAGGCAGAAGAGAACCTGAAAAGCAAGTCTCTTAGTCAGTTTGTGACGATTGATCATGCCGATAAAAACCTGAAAGGTTTACGTTGCTCTATGAAACCCTACAAAGATCAGGATTGGATGGAGAATATTCCGCTTTATGGGGTGCTGGGATACATCAACAAGCAAGATCATTAAGTGCCATGGGAACTGATGTGCGTCTGTCCCCAGTCAGTCTGACTCGTAATAGTACAAGAAAACGAATAAATTAGCCGAAAATGTGATTTTTCTTCCTACTTTTGTAGCCGATAACAAATTAAATATCATTGAAGAAATGATATATTATCCTTTCATTATTTGCTTCACCTTATCTATATAGTAGTCGAGGCCGAAGATGGAGCCTGCAAGCAAAAACGCCTGCCCGATATAAATAAGAAGACCATTCGCAACATCCTGTATGGTAAAAACCTGATAGGCTACCATGATGATGCTGGAGAGTATCAGCATCACTGCACAGGAATATTGCGTGGTCTTCGTTGC
>OCTW013393420.1_pt1 | contig 37088 bp, 34 predicted proteins | sample 1539671 | NCBI WGS metagenome assembly OCTW01 (sample SAMN02144230, study PRJEB22623) | gut metagenome | biome: sheep rumen | host: Ovis aries | place: New Zealand
GATAGCGGGTAGGGCAGCACGGTTGACGGTACCTTCGGCCGTCATGGCATCCTTACCCACATTACGGGTGTCTGGCACTTGCTTGGCCAGAACAACAATCTTTAAAGCCATAATTAATATTAATAATGTGTATCCTAAAATCCGATTCTCGGGTAATTTATTAAAAATCGCCCGCAAAGGTACGATATTTTGCGCACACAGCAAAATAAATTGCACAAAATCGACTAATTTGTGCACACATTAGCCGATTTGTGCAACTATTGTTCGCTTATTTTCTACTCTTCAATCTCTGTGAAGTAGGACATCAAGGTTTCTGCCTTAGGCAGTTTGTCGAGATACGACTGGCCTACCTCCTTGGACACCTCTTTGTCGTTGAGCATGCATTCGCTCAGTTCACCGTAGATCTGCAGGGCGAAGAGCTTCCACAGCTGTTTGCCGTCCTTGAAGGCGTAGACGATTGTCTGGTATGAGGGTCCGCCCGCCGAACCAGATAGTTTGAGGTAACTGATTCCGTCTTTTTCGCATGTGGCAGGTTTCTGGTGGTCGTTCTCTACGTCGACGAGACGGAACTTTCCATCCTTGCGGATAAAGAAGGCTCCGTTCTTGTCTACACTGTCGCGCATCCATATCCACTCGTTATCGTAGTCGATATAGCAGTGAGCCCACTTCGTCAGTGTGATGTCCTTATGGCCGTGTGGGTCGTCGGCGAGATAAAGCCGGCGCATCTCGGCGATGTCTTTCTTCCAAACAGGGATCTGCTCGTCGATGAGGTTGTGGTAGGTCTCGTAGGTATGCTGGATGAGCTGTCCGCTGCGCAGGTAGAACATACCCACGGCAGAACTCTCGGGGGCGTCGCGGCCGAAGCAGAGCTCCAGGCCCTTGGGACCCTCAAAGGCAGCCATGATGTAGCAGCCCACGTACTCGCCTCCGTCGTCGGCATTCCATGAGGGACCGTACTCCTCGTCGTAATAGCCTATTACCTCATGGTCATAGACCTTGTCGCCACAGATGAGCACGTCGAGGGCGAGGGCCGAACGGCGGTCTTTGGCGTAAGGGTCTTTGGGCGCATTCTTATATTCGCCCTTGAACTGCAGCGTTCCCCATACGATGCTGTCGCCGATGGTGGCCGTCAGTTGCTGGCGCTCCACCTCCATGCCATATTTCTTCGCCAACTGTTTGACGGCAAAATCGGGCAGGGTTTTGGGATTGTTATACTCCGACTCAACAGTTTTGACGGTCAGCAGGCGGCGCGACTTGAGGTAGCTGTCGGTGACGATGACCGTGCCGCACTCGTAGTAGCCGTATTCATTGATTTTCCTGTCCTTGGGGTTGGCAAAGTCGAAACGGGCACAGAGCGAGGGAATCTCCGTGCGGTGAACCTCGCCGATGCTGGGTGTGTTGCCGTCGGGATCCTTGAGCACCTCGTCGACATACTTGATCTTGACGAACTTGTCGTCCATGAGCATGTTGGTGTACTGGGCCTTATTACGACGGAACATTTCCTGCAGGGCCCAGCGCTGGTGCGACTCCTCAAAGTATTCATCGTCGTCACCCGACTTCTGAGGCTCCTCGAGTGGCGACCAGTAGAGCACCTGCATCGACTGCCCGTCGTTGCGCATCAGGAACATGGGCATCGGGGTGGTGTCGTTCTCCTCGATGATGCTGTCGATGACGGCTACCATAGAGTCTTTCTCGTTCGAGGCTTCTGTCTTGCCTTTGCTGTTGCAGCCCATGGTGAGTACCAGGGCTGAGAGGGCCGCGATGGCCACGGGTTTCATTTTATTCTGCATAGTCGGAGAGGTTTGGTTTGCGTGGGATGTCTATTTCGTGCCACTTGGCGTAGAGGTCTTTCGGCTCGCCCAGTGCCTTGTAGAGCTTTTGACCCTCGTCGGTGGGAATCTCCTTGCCGTCCTTCTCCCATCCTTCTTCGGAGAGCTCGCCGTCCATGCCATACTGCGTCATGTTGTTGAGCGTGTAGTCGAGACGGCTGTTCTTGAGCACCGCGATGGTGGCCATGTGACAGCCAGTGCCGCAACCGCCACTCGCCTGGATGGCACCGGGGAAGAAGGAGAAGGGTGTGCGCCAGTTGGCATCGAGAAGAACGTGGGGTGTCTCGTCGGCGAGCGAGAAGATGATCTCGTATTTTTCGCCATTGCGCACCCAGAGTTCAGCCTTGCCGTCGTGGTCGACATCGATGTGGGCATACTCCAGGATTTCGATGCTGCTGTAGCCGTCGAGCAAAGGCTCTGCCTGCTTGATGAGGCTGTCGTAGATCTTGGCGATGTTGAACTGCTTGTCGGTCTTGTACTCCCAGGCATAGTCCTTCAGACTCGACAACAAGTCGATGCCTCCGTCTTTCTCGAAGATGATGTTGGCCACGCGCCACTGTCCGTCCTCCACGCGCATCAGCCAGCGCATGGGGATGCCCTCGGTGGTGACGGCATCCTTCACCAGGAATTTCACGTCAGCCGTGCCGTTGGGCAGTATCTCCACCTTGACGCTGTCGGCACTCACTTTTCCCTCGTAGCAGTCGTAAACCCAAGGGTTGAGGGGCCCCTCGTCGCCGAAGTCGAAGAAACCGCCGCACTCGCAGTCTCTGTCCACCTCGGCAGCATCGTTGCGCACCTGCTGCCACTCACGGGTGCCGAAGCGCTCGTCGAGTGTGGGCATGCCCTCCTTATAGTTCTGCCGCTGGTAGTTCCAGTAGGCGTAGACGGAGTCCACCTGGCTGGCGACAGCCTTGACAGTGTTGAGGGTATCAGGCACTTCGAATACTTGCGTGGAGTCGGCATCCGCGGGAGCCGCATTGTTGGTCTTGTTGCCGCAGGCTGTCCACGTCAGGGCTGCGACGGCCAGAATCATCAGTTTCTTCATATCGTTATTCTTCTTTCACGTATCGTTCATCGTCGGGTTTGGCCTCCTCGGCCTTGATGAGTTCGAGATTGAGCATCTCGATCTCGAAGGGCTGTTCCACTTCATCATTCGATGCTGCCGGCTTGTACCACGCTCGCTTGGAGAAATAGTCCTGCAGGTCTTTCGACTGGAAGCGATAGCCGTGGCGCGCCAGTATCTCATTGCGCATGATGCGCAGGGTGGACTTCTTCAGGTGACGGAACTGCCCGTCGTTGAGCAGGATGGTCCATGTGTAGTTGAAGCGGGGGAAATTGTCGCGGGCCCACGACAGTACCTCCTTGCCTTCCTGACGCTGGTAGACGCCATACGCATCCTCGGCTACCTGGTAGAGGGTCAGGCCGTCGAGCGTGATGACGGCCTCCCAAATACCATCGAGGTGGGTGGCTCCGCTGATGCGCATGATACCAGTGACGGTGCCGTTGAAGGGGATGTGCTCGTAGGTGGCACAGGCCACACCTTTCTTATAGATGACACCGCTACTGATCTGCAGGGTGTCGCCATAGCGGTCGGTATAGTAGCCATATAGCTGTATGTCCCACTTGCTCAAGGCTTCTTTCTCACCTTCGAGTCTGGCCTTCCCGTCGAGCACGTGCTGTAGCTGTCCTTTCTGGTCGTAAAGACAGAGCAGTTTCGTGTCGTATTTGTCGATGAACTTCACCCGAGGACTCTTGCTGAAGGGGTTGAACCCGTCGGCCCCCGGCTCGTCACTGAGTGTGTATTCATCCTGCTTGCTATAGTTGGGTGTCAGGCGGAACATCAGTTCCTCACCCTCTGCCATCGCGTTGAAGGTGATGGTCTTGTCGGCATTCACCTTGGCCGTATAGTCGAGATTGGCAATGTTCCATCGTGAGCCATCCTGAATACCAGGGTCGCTGACGATGAGGTCGCCTTTTCCCGGCTTCATGGTGTCGATCTTCCAGGCATTGCCCACCCTGACGAGTCCGAAGGTGACGGTGTACTCATAGGTATCTTTGTTGAAGGCAGAATGGCATGTGACGCGGTAGGTATTGTCTGCGACATTCTTCACCAGGATTTCCTTCAACTCACCTAAGTCCCAGCCCCCCTCCTGATAGAAGAGCCACATGGCCAGCCCGTCGCCCGACTCATCGTCGTAGGGAAAGGCATCGTGCAGGTATTTGAGAGCCTTCTGTGTGAGGTGTTTCTTCAAGAAGGCGTTATCAAACCAGCACTCAGCACCCTCCTGATAGAATCGTTCCAGAAAAGCCTTGCCATCCCCATCTTCTGCATGGACTGCTGCGATGCTGGCAAACATGATAAACATCAGACAAATGATTTTCTTCATATCTACACCTTATTCTATATATTTCTCCATCTTCGTCAACATACTGTCCGACGGGTCATGGCTCTTCTTCAAGATATCGTGGATACGCCATTGTCCCTTCTCATATTCCATAGAAAGAATTACTTTCTGACTCATTCCCGTCTCTTTTTCTTTCAGTTTGACGATGGCCTCTGCCGTGTCGCCAGTCGTCAGTTCCACCTTGACACTCTCTACCACCAACGGTGTCTCAAGACCACAGGACCAGTGGGCATCGTCGATGAAGAAGCAGTTCTCTGTGGATGTTTGCTGTTCGTCTTTCTTATTCACCTTATCGTAGACCTCGTTCCAGTATGCCGTGTAATACTGTTTATCGAGGTCGAAGGGGGACAGTTTCGAACCCTGAGCGAAGGTCTTGTTGACGGCGTCGTAATATCCCTTGATGGCCTTCTCTACTGCCTCTTCCGTCCAGTCCTCTTCAGGGGCAACCATCACCTCTCCTTCCTGAATGCCAAGATAGCGCTTCATCCAGTCGAGATAGTTGCCTTCGGGGAAAGCCTCTGCATCAATCCAGTTGTGGATCTTCCACTGACCATTCTCAAGTAGCATCACAAGGTACTGACGGGCCTTTCTGCCCTGTTTGTCTGTCAGTCGGAACTTTGTCTCTATCCTCCCTTTCTGGATAAACTCCACGGTTACGGAGTCCACCTTCTCCGCCACTCCGATGCCGGGGAACCAGCGCCAGCCTTCATCACTGAAAGACTCTTCGGGATTGGTGGCTTTGCCAGATTTCTCAAAGACCTCACCCTCCAGACGGTTGAACTCCTCTGAACAGAAGAGTTTGTCGAGTTGGCGTATGTTGATACCATCGTCTGTGGTATCCATCTCGCGCAGTTTGGCATAGACGGCCTGCAATTGAGCCTCAACAGCCAACTGGAGGTCTGCTCCAGACACATCTGCCGAAACAATGTCGGATGACTGGTGCTCACCATCTCCTTGCATTGTAGAGTCTGAGCCGGCAGTGTCTCCTGCCGTCCTATTGCCACAGGCAATCAACATGGCTACAGCCAGTCCTAATAGAAATAGTCTTTTCATATATCTGATTAAATTGTTACTCTGCATAGTCCATGTCAGTACGGCGAAAGCCGAAATCAGAAGTTTCTTCATATATACCTTATTATTTATTCCCTTTCAATCTCACCCGTACGTCGGAGGAACTTGCCATCGATATTGTAGACGCGCTTGAAGGAGTAGCGCCCATCATCGTCGTAGCCGTAGGAGGCGACGGTGATTTCCTCCTTCTCCCAGTCGAGATCCTGCACACCTTCCGTAGAAGGCAACTGCTTGACGGTATGCGCATCAGTGTCGATGATATACGTCCAGTAGTTCCTTCCGTCGGGACATCCCTCCACGATGACCTTGCTCACGTCGCCTGGTGCTATCCACGCCCTCTCAGCCGTTGCTATCAGTTGCAGCTCGGTGCTGGCAGCGTCAGGGTCCTTGCCCTTCATCTGCTCCCAGATAGGTGCCGTCGTGGGGTTGGTCTGACAGACTTTCTTCACGGTACCCGTGCGCTCGTCGGCCAGCCATACGCTATAGATAGCGTCGAAGGCACCCTCCTCGCTCTCGGCACTCTCCTTGTTGATATAGACGGCAAACTGCATGTGGCTGTCCTTCCGCTCTGCTGTCTTGGGCATCTCACTGATATCCATCACTTCCTGCTGATAGGGGGCCATGCCTTGTTCCTCGCCAGTAGGCTCTCCCTCTTCGAGCGTATCTGCGGCCAGCCCGACTTGCTGCGTGCTGTCCGTCTTTGTCGAGTCGGCGTGGCCCACCATACCTGGGCCGTCCATTTTCTGGAAACGGCATCCGGTCATTACCAATGCCGAGAGTGCAAATAATAACAGTTTCTTCATATCTCCAATCCTTCAATTTTTCAATTCTTCAATTCTTCAATCCTTTACAAACTTGCTGCCATTCCAGGTGAAGCGCCTGGCAATCTTGCCAGACGGCATGTGACTGTTGATGACAAACGTTTTTCCCTGACGGGGGAGTTCGTGTGTCACACCAGTGCAGCCGGGAAGTATTTCGAAATCGAGTCCGAGTTCTGGGCCGTAGGCTATCTTCAACTTGCGTGTGGCATTGTCATACATGTAGAAGTTGACACCCGTGGTCTCTGTCATGACGGGCTGTCCTGCCTGGAAGCAGTCGATGCTCACGGCTAAGAGTTTATGTTTCCCGTCGGCACAGTTCCAGTAGCAGCACTCCACGACCTGACGACTCTCGTCGTCTTTCGACTCGTAGCCCATGTAGCCATTGCGCACGTCGACGATGATCTCATCGCCAGGCATCTGCTTCATACCGTTACGATACAGATTCCAGCTCTGCCGCACACCACCAAAGCCCTCACCCGTATCCTCCTGTGAGAGGATGGCCGAGACGAAGTCCTTGATATTAGGCTGCGCTCCCTTCGCCTTGACCACGATACCTGTGTCAGTATCATCAACAACCTCTGTCTTTGAGAAGACGGGCTTCGTGCCGTTCCAAGTAAAGATGTGGCGTAGATGTCCCTTCTCATTGTATTCGTCGAGAATGAGGTTTTTCCCCTGCTTCGGCAAATTGCAGAAGTAGGGTTTTTCGACAGTCCATTTCCTGAAGTCTGATAGGATACCGGGCTCAGGGATGAGGGCTTTCTTCTGCGGGTCGTAGTCGTAGAAGCACACGAACTCGATGAAGGGGTCGGTGGGATTGCCTAAGCACACAGCCAGCAGTTTGTGACCATTGGGACGATTCCAGTAGCAGGCCGACATATACTCGCCGTCAGTGCCCGCATCGCTGACCTCGGCATAGCCGTTCTTGGCGTCGATGATTACTTTGAGTGCTGTCTCTTCGTCGAGCACCACCTTCGACAGGCCCTTCTCCATCGCATCCCTCACGCTGGACACCATCCAGGTGGGCCATGTCTGATCGAAGCGCTCCAGCATGACACCGAAACTGCCGTTTGCTACATTATTGATGGTCTTGGTCTTCCAGCCCTTCTCGATATCCTCGAGGCCTAAAGGGTCCTGAGCCAAGACAGTACTCACTGACAAACAGCCTGTCAAGAGTAATACGAATGATAATAACTTATTCTGCATAGTCTGAAAGATTTTTCTTAACACCGTCACGATACATGAAGTAGCCCTTGCGCAGGGTGATAGGACCATCGTATTCCTTGCTGGCCTGCGGATGCTTGATGCGCAGTGAACCAGTCAGGTCGCCCTGTCCGTTGAACTTGACGAAGAGTCTGAGATCGCGGATATCCTCATGCTTCTCATAGTCATACTCATTCTCGGTGACTTCGAGTTGCTCGCCGTTAAAAGTGACGTCGGTCTTGTCGAAGCCATACTGACGGTAGACGTTACACTCCTTCACTTTCAGCCCCTTGTCTGTCATCACCAGTGTCAGCAGCAGTTCAGGACAGTTTTCGCCCACCCAGCCCCATTCGCCGACGAGCGCCTTGGCCTTCTCGCGGACCTTCAGACCATCGCTGATGACACGACGGAAGTAGTCCTGGTCGGTCTCCGGGGCTTCGCTGGCGCCAAACTCGTCGATGTACCAGTCGCCGCGCTCATAGAGCAGTGAGAGCGACAGGTCGTTCGCATTGCCGCAGTTGATGATCTCCATCTCAGCCGTAGCGGTGGAGTCGGTGATGTCGCTGACCTCCCGTATCTTGTAGTGCCAGTCCTTAGAGTAGTCCTGTCCGCACACCCAGTGGTCGTAGTCGAAGAGGATATCCCCCGTCTCGTTGGTGATTTCGAGTGCCTGCTTCATCAGACTGTAATAGCGCGAGGAGCAGTAGGCACTGTCGAGGTTGAAGACGGAGCTGATATAGGTGCGGTTGTCTTCGGTCTCGGCAGCGATCATCTGCCTGATATGACCGTAGATGGTGTCAAGACGTTGACGGATATAGGCCTCGCTGTGCTTGTCGATGCCGGCATCGACGGCGGCGACAGCCGTTGAGTCGCTGCTGTCAGCAGGGGCCGTCTGTCCCTTCTGCTTACAACCTGCCATCACGGCGACCAGGCACAGTGCCCAAAGGCATAATTTCTTCATATACCCACCTCTTTTACTTTTTTACCTTAATATATATACCATCGAATGCGGAGAAGGCTCCGAAGCAGTTGAGCGTCTCGCCCTCAGTGATGCTCCTCAGTACCACGAACTTGGGGTAGAACGTAGCCTTGAAACCGTAGCCACACTCGTTGACATTGCGATACTCGAACACGTTGCCATTGAGTACGGCAGGACGGCCCTCCTCACTCTTGCCCTCTGCAATGTTACGGACTACATTGGCACACTCGAAGTGTACCTTGTTCTTGCCTGCTGCACGGAAGGTGATGTGGCCTCCCATATAGTCATCGTAGCCCTGGCGCCACTGCTGGAAGGAGTACTCACGACCTATGTTGCCTGGATCTTCGGGTGTCAGCAGCGAATGTGTGAACCACTTGGTGCTTTCGCGCTTGAACCATACGTCAGTGAGTTTCATCTGTTTCTCGGTCTTGGGATTGGTCCAGGTGCCCTCCACCTTGTTGTCCCAGCCGTCGACAACACTATGCTCGAGGCTGATGAAACCGCTGACCTTGCCATCTGGCTGATATTCCCTGAAATTGTAGATGTCTTTGCCATTATACTGTATGGCACTTCCTACAATCATGATGGGTGTCGGATTCTTGGCCTTGGGATAGTAGATATAGCCTGCCGCCGTGCCTGCCTCGTTCTTCTGGAAGGCGATGATGACAGGGATGCGCCCGTCGAGTTTGGCATCATAGCGCTGCAGGGGGTAGTTGAGCAGGTCGTCGAAGTTGACGTTGTCATCTTCATCACTCTCAATGGCCCATACTTCGTCGAGATAGTGCTGGAGTTTATGGCCGTGCCAGCGGTAATAACTGGTGACGCGATGGTCGGGGCCGTCGCTCCCTGTGTGGACGAGGTACTTCTTCTCGGCGAAGCCCATCAACTCGCCGACACCGGCATAGCCGTCGGGATACACGAACTGGTGCTGCTCCTGATCCCAGAGCAGGGCCTCGTGCTGGGTGTTGGTGGAAAAGCCGCCATAGTAGCCCAGATAGACATCCACGTCGGGATAGCCGTCAAAGTTGATGTCTTCCTCCGAGTAGGTGCCAATATTCTTGGCCAAATCCTCAGAGAGCGGTGCCGCCAGTTCGAAGGTGTACTCCTTAACGAACTTGTTACCCACGAACGTACGGAAATACACTTGGGAGATATTCCCCTCGGCATCTTTCACCTTCGCCACCTTGAAGGAGAAGTCCTTGCGCTCGTACTTTGGCTGGGCGGAGAGTGTGGTTAGTGAGCAGTGAAGCGTTAAAAGCACTGCCAGCAGTCTCAAAGTCCCTTCTTTCATCCTCATTGCAATCTGTGTCATCTGTGAAATCTGTGGTCATTAGCAACATATTAATTCTCCACGTCCGGTCCGATGGCCTTCTTCCTGGGCTTGGGCACAAAGGCGGGTTCATCGCCGAAGGTACAGTCGTTGTCAGGTGTTATCAACCTAGTCCTGGCACCGATGTTGGGGTGGTGGATCTCGCAGCCATAGAGCATGATATCCTCTGCGCTCTGGAAGAGTGGGGCATCGGCCCAGTTGGCGAAGAAGCGACAGCCTCGGAACGCCACATTCAGACTGTTGCTCGATATCAGCTCGTACTCGCGGTTGTTGAAGAAGTCACAGTCCTCGAAGTTGATACCATCTGAATCGTAGAGTTCCATGATGCCATAGGTACAGTCGTGTACGTTGGTGCGAAGGATGGTCAGGGCATACGTCTCGTGGGTCACGAGTCCGTAGGTGCCGCAGCCGTAGAGGTCGCAGTCGCGGATGGTGTTTTCGCTGCCTCCCGTGAAGCCTATCACGCCGCCGTCGCAGTAGCCGCCTTCGGTATGCCCGATGGTGAGGTTCTCCACACAGCAGTCAGAGCAGTCCATGAAGTTCAGGCAGAAGGCGTAGCGGGGATCCACCTCGATGCTGGAGTTCCGCTTCCCTCGGATGGTGAGGTGCTCGAAGTTCTTCAGTGTCAACTGCTGGCCGTCGCCGCAGTAGTCGCTCACGATGGTGGGCTCCTGACCGCCGCGCTTGGCGATGGTCACCCAGCTGCGCCCGGGGATGCCGGAGAACTTGTCCTCCTGTTCGAGCATGCGCGAGAGGTTCAGGTGTATGTCTTCGCCGATCTCTATGGTGCGCCTGTTGCCCAGGGCGTTGAGGAACTGCTCCTCGGTGGTGACGGTGATCACACCGTCGATGGCCTTAGCCATCTCGGGGGCCTCCTCCACACGCTCATAGCGCACACGGTTATCGTCGTCGACGGCTTCCTCCGTCTTCAGCAGCTGCAGGTTGGTGGTCTCTATCAGTCCCAGCGTGATGGTCTTGTTGTCGGCCACGGGCTTGTACCATGCCTGCTTGCCGAAGTGCTCCTGCAGGTCCTTCGACTGGAAGCGCCACCCGTGGCGAGCCAGTATCTCGTTGCGTAGCAGTCGTAGCTGGGGCTTGGAGAAATGTCCCAGATAGTGTATGTCGAGCACGCGGTTCTGCAGCATCCAGCTGACGTCGCGCTCCTCGTCCTGCTTCTGGCGAGCCAGACAGGTCTTCAGGTCGTCGGGTGTCAGCGTGATGGTATAGACGCAGTCGTCATAGGGGTTGCGCACCACGAGGAAATTGAGGCCTTGCTCCTGCACGTAGTCCACCCTCCAACCCACCTGTCCGCGAATGGATAGCCAGCCATATTTATTGTTGGCGGCGATGGTGTAACGCCCGTCCCTTACTTTATTCAATAGGAACGTGTCGCCCCCCATGTCCTTGCTCTCGCCGTTCATGGTGACGTTGCCTGCATCGTCGATGGTGGCCGTATAGAGCCGCTTGCCGTCCCAGAACTTCTGCCCATTCTTAATATTCTGAGCGGAAGTGTTGAGTAGTGAAAAGTGAATAGTGAAGAGTATCGTCACCACTCTTAAGATATTCATCCTCATGGTAATCATCTGTAAACCGTAAACCAAAAAACCTCAATATTCTCTGTTCATCAGCCTGTCGAAGGCAGCCTTCAGGTCGCCCGCCAGTCGCGAGGCGAACACCTCGTCCATGTTGGGGTCGCCCTTAAGTGTCTTATGCAGGAATCCGTTGGGCCCCCAGTAGTAGCGCGTCTCGGTGCTTTCAGTCTTACAGAAATAGAACACGAGGCTGCCTTTGTCGAACAGGAACTCCTCATAGAAATCGATAGCTCCCACATTGTACTTGCGGGTGATGAAATAGGGTGTATAGATATAGGTGCCTATTTCCTCATCGTAGTCGCAGTCATAGAAATAGTGGGTGACGTCCTTGGTGGGGCCTGCGCCTGGGGCCATGTAGTTGCTCGTCACCACCGTCTCGTTGGGTGGAATCTCCGCAGCCTTGCGGTAGTCCATGTTCTCTTTCACCTCAGCGTAGAGCTTTCGGATGTTTGCCACCTGCGCGTCTTGGGCCTGTGCCGCCAGCGCGAAAGCGAGCGTTAGGATGAATACAATCTTTCTCATGTCGTTATAGCTTTAAATTTTAATGTCTCTTGTCGGTCAATCCGTGGGTTTATCGTCGATGGTGCAAAGTTACAAAAAAAATCTGAGATACGCAAGCGATTTTTGAAATTATTTCAATAGAAGTTTGAATCATCTGCATGCTTATAATCGCTGTGTGCTGTAATCTGCCATGACATTACTGTTTAAATGGTTATTACTCTCTTTGTCGAAAGTTTGCCGTTAGCAAAGCGCCAGTTTGCCGTTAGGAAAGTCGGAGTTTGCCGTTAGGAAAGTCACAGTCCGCTTACGGTTTTCTCTCAGTCCGCAGGCAAGGCGTCAGACACTTGTGATCATGTTTTAATGCAAGTTGTTACACTTTTTTATAAATCAAGTACTGTCCCCTCTATGACTAAGATTGAACTTTCCCATATTTCTTCGTCTTGCCTTTTATTTACGGTCATCCTGCGTTAATTCTCCAAAATCCGTCTTTCGTTACAGTCTTTTTTTGTAATTTTGCAGCAGAAATAAGAAAATGCTTTATGACAAACGGGATATATACCATTCTGCTGCTCATACTGAGCAACGTGTTCATGACATTCGCCTGGTACGGACACCTGCGGCTGCAGCAGTCGGGGGTGTCGACGAACTGGCCTCTGTATCTGGTGATTGCCTTCTCATGGGCCATCGCCTTCTTCGAGTACTGTTGTCAGGTGCCAGCCAACCGTATCGGCTTCGTGGATAATGGGGGGCCGTTCAATCTGGTGCAGCTGAAGGTCATTCAGGAGTGCATCTCGCTGGTGGTGTTCGCCGTGATCGCGAATTTCGCGTTCCAGCACGAGCAGCTGCACTGGAACCATGCTGCGGCGGCACTCTGTCTGGTGGCGGCGGTGTATTTTGTGTTTATGAAGGGTTGATTTAGTTCATCGTTAAGGATTAACTTTTATGATAGACAGGCTGACGGTAGACAAGATCATGGACGCTACGAACATCGTAGACGTGGTGGGCGAGTTCGTGACGCTGCGCAAGGCGGGCGTGAACTATAAGGGTTTGTGCCCGTTCCACGACGACAAGACGCCCTCGTTCATGGTGTCGCCGTCGAAGCAGATATGCAAGTGTTTCGCCTGTGGAGAGGGCGGCACGGCCATCAACTTCCTGATGAAGCACGAGCAGATCACCTATCCCGAGGCGCTGCGCTGGTTGGCGAAGAAATACAATATCGAGATTCAGGAGAAGGAGCTGACTGACGAGGAGCGTCAGGAGCAGAGCGACCGAGAGTCGATGTTTATCGTCAACGAGTGGGCGATGAAGTATTTCGAGGACGTGCTGAGGAACGACCCTGACGGCATCGCTATCGGCAAACAGTACTTCCGCAGCCGAGGTATCCGCGACGACATCATCACGAAGTTCAACCTGGGCTATGCCCTGCCCAAGCGCGACGCCCTGGCCCTGGCAGCGCAGAAGGCTGGCTACAAGGCGGAGTACCTGGTGAAGACTGGGCTCTGTATCGCGAGGAGTGAGGAGGGATACTCGAGGAGCGAGGAGGGAGAAGGGAGGAGTGGGGATACTCCTGCCGCTGAATCTGCACTTGAACATATCTCACTCCACACTCCACACTCCGCACTCCACGCTCCACACTCCACGCTAAGAGACCGTTACGCAGGTCGCGTGATCTTCCCCTGGCTCAACGTCAGCGGCAGGGTGGTGGCCTTCGGAGGCCGACTGCTGGATGCCCGCACGAAAGGGGTGCAGCAGAAATATGTGAACTCGCCCGACTCGGAGATATACCATAAGGAGCGCGAGCTCTACGGTCTCTTCCAGGCGAAGAAAGCCATCGCCAAGGAGGACAGGGTGTATATGGTGGAAGGCTATACCGACGTGATCGCCATGCACCAGTGCGGACTGGAGAACGTGGTGGCCAACTCGGGCACGGCCCTGTCTGTGACTCAGATCAAGCTGCTGCGGCGCTTCACACAGAATATCACGCTGCTCTACGACGGCGATGAGGCTGGCATCCATGCCGCCATGAGGGGTACCGACATGCTGTTGGCAGAGGGGATGAACGTGAAGGTGCTGCTACTGCCCGACGGCGACGACCCGGACTCGTTCGCTCGCAAGCATAGCGCCGCGGAGTTCAAGGCCTACATCGAGCAGAACCAGACGGACTTCATCTCGTTCAAGACACGCCTGACGGTGGAGAACGTGACAGACCCCGTGAAGCGCTCTGAGGCCATCGGAGGCATCGTGAAGAGCATCTCCGTCATACCAGACCAGATACTGCGCTCTACCTACCTCAGCGAACTCTCGCAACGGATGAACATCAAGGAGCAGACGCTGCTGAACTCGATGAACGGCATGATCAGCAAGGATATCGAGGAGAAGGAGAAAGAGAAATCGAGGAGTGTGGAGGGTGGAGTGTGGAGGGAGAATACTCCAGATGCAGATTCTGCCACAGGACATGTCTCCCTCCACACTCCACCCTCCACACTCCTCGAAAATACTCCCTTTGCCGAGGTGGAACGGCTGCTGGTGCAGGCCATCGTGCGCGATGGCGAGAAGGTAATCTTCGAGGGCATCGAGACTGACGACGGCCAGACCATCAGCCTCACCGTGGCACAATATGTGGCCTACGACCTGGGACAAGACGGGCTGGCGTTCCACGACGACCGCTACAACCAGATACTCTCCGAGGCGGCCGCACATAGTGGCGAGCAGGGATTCAGCGCTGAGGAGTTCTTCATGCACCATCCGGATATCGCTATCAGCTCGCTGGCGGCGGACCTTGCCATCGACCGTCATCAGCTGGGGCCTGGCTTCCAAGTCAAGGAGCGCGAGGACGGCCTGCGGCAAAGGGTGCTCCATCTGGTGCTCGACTTCCGCATGGACATCATCGAGAAGAAACTCAAGGAGATAAAGCTACAGCTGAAGTCGGTGGGCAGCGATATGGAGCGTATGAGGCAGTTGCTCGGGGAATTTAAGGAGACCCAGGAGATTCGCGACGCACTGGCACGTAAATTAGGAAACGACGTCATCAGATAAAGCATGAGCTGGAACCTATTGTTTGTCATCATCTCGCAGTTGATCGCCATCCTGGCTATTGTCCATGTGGTGCTCGACAATCGCCAGCCTGCCAAAACGATGGCCTGGGCGCTGGTGATTTATACCATGCCGGTGGTCGGCGTGGTGTTCTACCTCTTCTTCGGCGTGAACACCCGCAAGGAGCGCTATGTCAGCGAGCGCAGCATGAACCAGCTTACCAAGCGCTCGATGCTGGAGTTTGTCGAACAGCGTGACCTGCATTTGCCAGAGCGTCATAAGCCACTCATCGACTTGTTCATCAACCAGAACCTCGCCCTCCCCTTCAAGGATAACACGGTGGACATCTATGCCGACGGCTATGAGTTCTTCCCCGTCTTGCTACAGGAGATTAAGAAGGCGCGCAGCCATATCCATATCGATATGTATATCTTTGCCGACGATGCCCTGGGAACGCTGATCGCCGACGCCCTTATCGCCAAGGCCCGTGAGGGCGTGGAGGTCAGGGTGGTCTACGACGATGTGGGTTGCTGGAACGTGAAGCGCCGTTTCTTTGAGCGCATGCGCGAGGAAGGCATCGAGACGGTGCCGTTCATGCCAGTACGCTTCCCCTCGTTCACCAGCAAGGTGAACTACCGCAACCACCGCAAGATCATCGTCATCGACGGACTGGTGGGCTTCATCGGAGGCATGAACTTCGCCCTGCGCTACGTGAAGGGCTCCAATGGCCAGCCATGGCGCGACACGATGCTGAGGGTGACGGGAGGAGCTGTCAGTGCCTTGCAGCGGGCATTCCTTGTCGACTGGTACTTCGTCGACCGCACCTTGCTCTCCGACCGTAAGTACTACCCTCAACATACGGCTATCGCAGCAGGCAGTCAGATACAGAACAACTGTCTTGCTCAGATTGTGACCAGCGGTCCTGTCACCCCCTACCCAGAGATCATGCAGGGCTTCGTGCGCATCATCACCGGAGCCCGGCGATACCTCTATCTCGAGACACCCTATTTCCTGCCCAACGACCCGGTGCTCTTCGCCCTGAAGTCGGTGGCGCTGGCGGGGGTCGACGTACGGGTGCTCTGTCCCATGCACAGCGATGCACGATTCGTAGAGTGGGCCAGTCGCAGTTATCTGCGTGAGGTGGTGGAGGCAGGCGTGAAAGTGAGCCTCTATACGGCTGGCTTCCTCCATTCGAAGGTGATGGTGAGCGACGATGCCGTCAGTACCTGTGGGTCGACGAATGTCGACTTCCGTAGTTTCGAGAATAACTTCGAGGCCAATGCGTTCTTCTACGACGAGGGTGTGGCGCTGAGGATGAAGCAGCTGTTCCTCGACGATGAACGGCAGTCGGTGGCACTGACAGACCTGCCAGAGCGCATGCGTGCCGGATTTATGACCCGTCTGTGGGAGAGCGTCACTCGGCTGTTGTCGCCGTTGTTCTGAAAATCGAGAAGTTTACACTGCCATAGCTGCGATGTTCCACAAAATGCGGATCATCAGAGAAGTCGTGGTCCTTGCCGTGTTCAAAGACGAAGACACCGTCATCTTTCAGCAGGCCGTGCTCGAAGATGAGACCGGGGATGGTGGGTAGCTCTTTCAGGGCATAGGGCGGGTCGGCGAAGATGAAGTCGAACTGCCGTTTGCAGGATTTGATGTAGCGGAAGGCGTCAGCTCGCAGTATCGAGGCGTGTGGAGTGAGGAGCAGCTTCTCAATGCACTGCTGGATGAATCGATGATGATCGCGGTCGAGCTCTACGCTCACCACCTGGCTGCAGCCACGTGAGAGCAGTTCGAGGGTGATGCTGCCAGTGCCGGAGAAGAGATCCAGCGCATGGGCATCCTCGAAGTCTATGTAGCCTGTGAGCACGTTGAAGATGTTCTCCTTGGCAAAGTCGGTGGTAGGCCTGGCTTTGAAGGTTCTCGGAATATCGAAGTGCCTGCCCTTGTATTTTCCTGTGATGATTCTCATAAATCTGTGTCTGCGGTTTCTTTCATCTTCCTTTTGCGATAAGCGTCATAAGGTCGTAAGGCATGCCCTTCACCTTCGTGACAGGCGACGGGCCGAACTCGGCAGCGGGATTGCTTACATACACTTTCTGCAGATACTGTCGCAGCTTGTTGGTAAGGACTTCTGCATCAGGCAGCTCGCCTGACAGGTGGAGCTCATCGCGGAGAGCGTCGAGCCTCAGCTGCTTCCAGACGTAGATGATGAAATAGAGGGCGTCGTTCACTTGTGTCGCGTCGAAGGTGTTGCAGAACTTGAAACGGTTCTGCTGGAAGGTAAACAGACAGAGCTGTCGCCCCAGGAACGTGGCGTAGAGCTTGTTGAAATTGCCTGTGAAGCTGCGCTGGTGCGAGTGGCGCCAAACGGGAGCGAGAGCGTGGACGAACTGCACGTCGTCATAATGGTCGCTGATCACGCCATACAGGTCTTTGTTCACAGGGAAGAGACACACAGCCTTCAGGTCGGGCAGAACGTTGAAGAGCACTTTCCTCTGCTCCTCGCTGGGGGCAAAGGTGTAGGCATAGAGCTCGTTGATGGTGTCCTCCTCAAACTGTTCGATAGGTACGAGCATCGACGGCGTGTCTAATACCACTTGTACGCGTCTGACACGCTCCGATGGTAGGGTGGCCGACTTCAGTGCCTCCCGAAGGTTGGCGGCCATCGAGATGCCGCCTTTCACCACATAGGGCTCATAGCGTAACGGACGGTCTTTGTCTGTAGGGTTGGGTAGTGCGAACGAGAGGGTGTTTCTCCCGATGCGCATAATCAGCTTCCTGTTCTGTATCTCTTCCATTATTTATGATGACGACCTCATCACACTGGCGATGCAGAGCACCAGCAGCATGGCGGCCACGATGGCCAGTATGATATTCGTCAGCTTGTCGTTGAGTTGCATATTTGGCTGCAAAGTTACGAAAAGTTGAGTGCAAAACAAAGAAACTCACAAAAATATTTTATTAATGCGTGTTAATCTGTGCTATCTGTGGCAGAAAAACGCTACCTTTGTAGCTTGAATGATTCACGACGAACTAAAATATCGCATCCGTCAGGCGCTGGGGCTGGAACCTACGCTGGAGCAGGAGCAGGCCATCGCGCTGTTCTCTGTATTTATGACAGACCGTTCTGAACAGGCGGCGATGATTCTGCGCGGTTCGGCAGGCACGGGTAAGACCACGCTGGCTGCCGCCATCGTCAAGGCGCTGGCAGCACTGAAGCAGAAACTCATTCTGCTGGCTCCCACAGGGCGCGCGGCGAAGGTGTTCTCGCTCTATGCTGCCCATCCTGCCTACACCATTCATCGACGTATCTATCGTCAGAAGACGGCTGCAGACCTCTCGTCGTTCAACCTGAGCACGAACCTGAATCGCGACACATTATTTATAATAGACGAGGCTTCGATGATTTCTAACCAGGGCTATGGCGAGTCGGCCTTTGGCAGCGGATGCCTCCTCGACGACCTCATGCAGTTTGTCTATAATGGTCAAAACTGTCGTATCCTGTTTATCGGCGACCGTGCCCAGCTGCCGCCAGTGGGTGAGTCTGAGAGCCCGGCACTTTCCGCCTCTGTCCTCCGTGGCTATGGCATGAAGGTCTATGAGTGCGACCTCAGTCAGGTGCTCCGCCAGAGTGAGGCGTCTGGGATACTGTGGAATGCAACGAGGATCAGGTCTCTTTCGAGGAGTCTCGAATATCCCCGGATCAAGACCAGCGATTTCAGCGATATCCAGGTGGTACCTGGCGACGAGCTCATCGAGACGCTTGCATCCAGCTACAGTCGTGTGGGGGTCGACGAGACGATGGTCGTCACCCGCAGCAACAAACGGGCGAATATCTACAATCTGGGTATTCGCAATACGGTGCTCGATCGTGAGGAAGAACTCTGTCGTGGTGACCAGCTCATCATCGTGAAGAATAACTATTTCTGGGCTGAAAAGATTACAGCCGACGTAAACAAGATGTCTTTCATCGCCAACGGCGACAGGGCTGTGGTACAGCGCATCAGGAACGTACACGCCCTTTATGGCTTCCGATTTGCGGAGGTTACCATGTCGTTCCCTGACTACGACGACTGCGAGCTTACGGCCACCGTGCTGCTCGACACGCTCTCCTCTGAGGCGCCAGCCCTTACCCACGAGCAACAGGAACAGCTCTACAATGCCGTGATGGAAGACTATGCCGATATCCCTCAGAAGGCCGAACGTGTAAAGAAACTCAAGGAAGACCGTTACTACAATGCCCTGCAGGTGAAGTTCGCTTATGCCGTCACCTGCCATAAGGCGCAGGGCGGACAGTGGGCTCATGTCTACCTCGACCAGGGCTATATGACTGACGACATGCTCACCCCCGACTACATCCACTGGCTCTATACCGCCATTACCCGTGCCACGGAAAAGCTATTTCTCGTGAACTGGCCAAAGAACCAGATAGAGAGGGGAGAGGAGTAAACAGTAAACGATGAACTATAAACTAAGAATTATGAACTCTGAACTAAATTAATTTTGGATAAAAAGTAAGTTGTTTGCAGATTTTTTTGTACCTTTGCAGTCAGAATACTAAAACAATGGATATGAAAAAAGTTTTCCTTATTTGTACATTGCTGTTGCTGGGAATGCAGCATGCCAGCGCAGAGGTGGATGAGAACTTCTACATCTACCTGTGTTTCGGGCAGTCTAACATGGAAGGCCAGGCGCAGCCAGAAACCGTCGACCAGAGTGTCGATCCGCGCTTTCAGATGATGGCCTGCACCGACTTTGCCAATCCAGCTCGTAAGATGGGCGAGTGGTACGACGCCACCCCGCCTCTGGTGCGTCAGTGGACGAAGATCGGTATGGCCGACTACTTCGGCCGTACGATGGTGGCTGCCTTGCCAGAGAATGTACGTGTGGGTGTGGTCGATGTAGCCATTGGCGGTGTTGATATCAAGGGCTTCATGTCGGAAGAGGTGGAAGCGTATCTCAAGACGGCAGAGAGCTGGATGAAGGATGCCTTCGCTGCCTACGACAACGATCTCTACAAGCGCCTCGTCGATATGGCAAAGATCGCTCAGCAGAGTGGTGTCATCAAGGGCATCCTGCTCCATCAGGGTGAGACCAACAATGGTCAGGACAGCTGGCGCGACAAGGTGAAGACCATCTACGACCGCCTGCTCACCGACCTGAACCTGAAGGCCGAGGATGTGCCTCTGTTTGCTGGCGAGACGGTGAATGCCGATGTGGGTGGCACCTGTTCGCTGCACAACACCGTCATCGCGCGTCTGCCCGAGACGATTCCCACGGCTCATGTGGTGAAGAGCAACGGCTGTCCCTGTGCATCAGATAATATCCACTTCACCGTCGCCGGCTATCGCACCATGGGTAAGCGCTATGCCTACGAGGCCTTGAAGGTGATGGGACTGGAGACGAAGGCTCAGGCCGACTATGCCTGGGGCGATGATCTGAAGAAAATATACCAGCTTACGAGTCTTGAACCCGTCGAAGATGTCACCCTCCGTGTGGGTGGCAGTAAGGTGCTTACCATCTGGGGAACCTTTGCTGACGGTCATCGCGAGAACCTCACCAATGAGTGCTCCCTCACCAGTAGTGAGTTCACCATCAGCGGCACTACCGTCTCTGCCTCTGCCGAGGGTCAGGGAACTGTCAAGGCCACCTATACCGACTTCCTTGGTACGGAGCACGAGCTGACCATCAATGTCAGCGCTGCCTCGACAGGACCTAATCAGGTGCTGGTGCTCAATAACCCCAACAAGGGCAGCAACCAGTGGGACAATGAGGCCATCGTGAAACTCGCCATCCCGATGGAGGCGGGCAAGAACTATGTCATCAAGGCCACCATGCGTGCCGACGATCCCAGCGACTTCGCCATCTGGCCGCGCTTCGACGCCAGCACCAACCGTGACCAGTGGGGCAACAGTGCAGACATACAGTATCTGGCTACACAAAACCTCACAACGCAGTTCCAAGAGTTTACCTGGACCTGTGCGGCCACCTATACTCACGATGTAATCATCTTCGCTATTGGAAAGATGGGCGGCAATATCTACCTCGACGACCTCTCCTGCATTGAACAGGGTGGCACAGAGGAGATGATTGCCAACGGCACCTTCGACTCTGACGACCTCTCTAACTGGTCCGTGCTCAGTTGGACCCGTCAGACGATGACGGTCGCTGAGGATGAAACGACGGATATCCGTACTGCAGTAAACGGAAAGTCGTCGACAGCTGCTGCCATCTACGACCTTCAGGGCCGTCGTGTAAAGAGCCTGCCTGCAAAGGGACTTTACATCATCGACGGGCGGAAGACCGTCGTCAGGTAGTTTCATGTTACAGGTTTCAAGTTTAGATATAGACGCAAGGATTCAACAATGATTAAGTCAACGATATGTGAAGAGGATGACCGCACGGTCATGTACTTTGAAGGATGGCTCGACACCTCTGAGGTGAAAAAGGCCAAGAAAGAGAAGGGTCCGCTGTTTGAGTGTAGTGATCGTCAAATCGTTCTCGACCTCAGTGGCCTCAAATATATATGCAGCGGTGGCCTCCGACTGTTTATCGAGTTGCTGAAGGATGGTCGCACTAAGGGCAACACGCTCACAGGTCTTAGTCCATACATCACGAAGGTGTTTGACGAGACAGGCTTTACACGGCTCTTTAAGATTGTCTGAATCATGGGGACAGGTTCATGACCTAGGCCTGGGTCAAGCAACCTGTCCCCGTGATTCATCACTTTTTGGACAGATTCTCAGGGTGTCCTACCCGTTTTGTCCACAATTGGGCTGTTTGTCGCAACAATTAGGTGTGCTTTTCTCGTTTTTTCGTTGTAAGTTCCGTTTAAATTGCGTATTTTTGCACGCAGAATAAGTAAAAATAAGGAATTATGTCATTAATCAAGAAACTGCAAATAGGCGACAATCGTTCTGGCAGATACACAAAGGAGTATCTGCTGACAGACTTCAAGTGCCTCACCCATCGATTGCATAATGAGTACAGGCCCGACTTCGATAAATATTGCGACAGCATCAACGTGACAGTCATTGCTCCAGGTCGCGAGGACATGCTGTTGTACGAGTGGTTCATCCGTCAGTCTACGCTGAGCGGCCGTCTGCTCATCCAGTTGCCGCCCAAGCCTAATCAGTCAGAGCCTGACACTCAGGAGATATTCTTTGAGGAGGCGAAGTGCTTCTCGTTTGAGGAGGAGTACCACATAGGCCGTAATCAGCGCCGCATGCTGCGCCTGCAGTTTGTGGCCGAGAAGGTCGACATCAACGGTGTCGTCTTTATGCGCTCTTAGCCTATGCATGGTAAGCACGTATAGCTACGTATTAACTAAGTAAAAAAAACAAATATGAGACAAATCAAATCTTGGATGATTGCCACCATCCTCGTAGCCTGTGGCACTGTGACCGTCATGTCGGGTTGTAAGAAAGCTGTCGCAAATGAAGATGCCCCTGTTCAGAAAGTGTCGAGTAAAGAACTGATACGTACCAGTCAGAGCTGGGACGGCGTGGAACTGCCCGACTACCTGCAGGGCCGCCCTGAGCTGGTGGCCGTGAAGTACGAGTTCCCCGCTGGACAGAAGCTTGGCTGGCACCACCACCCTGTGATGAACTATGGTGTGCTGGTGCAGGGCGAGCTGACCATCATCGGACAGGACGGCAAGGAAAAAACGGTGCATGAGGGCGAGGCTGTCGTAGAGATGGTGAACACTATCCACCACGGCGAGAACCGCGGCACGAAGCCCGTCATTCTCTACATGTTCTACCTCTCGCAGGAGGGATTGCCATTGGCCGTTCAGCACCCTGAGATTCCGTTGGATTAAACTATCCACGGATTATGGGGACAGACGGTTATATTATGCTGACGAGCTGCACCTCGATAGCTGAGAGCTTCCGCAACAACCTGATTGTGGAGGACCGCTACAGGATGATTCTCGACGGTCTGCAGGTGACGCTCGTCATCACATTCTTTGCGGCTATTCTGGGTACGCTGCTGGGCGGACTGGTGTGTTGGATGCGCATGAGCCGTCGGGCATGGCTGCGACAAGTGGCTAAGGTGTATATCGACCTGATGCGGGGCACGCCCGTGCTGGTGTTGCTCATGCTGATGTACTATGTGCTGATGGCACCTTTCGACACTACGGGTGTCGTGGTGGCCATCGTCACCTTCGCCATGAATACGGCGGCCTACATCAGTGAGATGCTCCGCACCACCATCCAGGGCATCGACCGCGGACAGACGGAGGCTGGTCTGGCACTGGGCTTCACCCCGAGGCAGACGTTCTTCCGGATTGTGCTGCCGCAGGTGGTCAAGGCCGTCATGCCCGTCTATCAGGGTGAGCTTATCAGTCTGCTGAAGGGCACGAGTATCGTGGGCTACATCGCCGTGACCGACATGACGCGTGCCTCCGACCTGATACGTTCCCGTACGTTCGACGCCTTCTTTCCCCTCATCCTTACGGCTATCATCTATTTTGTTGCGGCCTGGATTATCGGACTGCTGCTCCAGTCGCTGGTCAAGCGGCAGCGAATGAAGGCCATCGCAGCAGCCGTGTCGCTACTGATAGCAGGGATGCTGTGCTATGTGCCCACGCTGGTGGGTGGTGGTTCAGCCACTGCGTCAGGCACTTCTCCGGCCGATGTGCCTCCTGTCTTCAAGGCTTTGAAGGGCAAGCGCGTGGCCGTGATCATCGGTAGCATACAAGACATCGCTGTCACCGACATGGCTCCCGATGCCGACATTCAGCGCATGGCCACGATGACCGACCTGTTTGCGGCCTTGGAGAACGGCAAGGTGGATGTGGCGGGCAGCGAAAGCCTGACGCTGAACTTCTCGAGGGAGATCACCGACAAGGTGGACTCAGTGGGTGCCGGACTGGAGTCGATTCCCATAGGCGCCATCTTCAAGAAAGGCAACACCGCCCTGCAGCAGGACTTCAACCAGTTCCTGGCCGACATTCGCAGCGACGGCACCTACCAGAAAATCTACGACCACTGGCAGCAGTCTGAAGACCCCTCGGATCTCGACGTCCCCGAGCAGCGCGGCACGGGGCGCACCCTGCGCGTGGCCACCTATCCGGTCATGCCGCCGTTCAACTTCATCAATTCTGGTAAGATGTCGGGACTGGAGCCCGCCATCCTCACGGAGTGGGCCAACCGCCGCAACTGGCGGCTGGAGTTCCTCGTGATGGACTTTTCTGCACAGATTCCTGCCGTGCAGACGGGTAAGGCTGACATGGCCATGGGTGCTATTAGTGTCACCGAGGAGCGGCAGAAGCAGGTGCTCTTCTCCGACGGCTACGTGGAGTCGCATATCGTGCTCATCACCCGTAAGGGCGGGGTTGGAATACTCACCAACCCCTCGCAACCGACGGCTACGGAGTCCGACGGCAGCGTCTGGCCCTGGGTTGTGGGGCTCCTTATTATATTAATAGGTGGCGGTGCGTGGCTCTTCCTCCGCCGCAGTGCTGCCGGGTCATGGGGACAGGTTCATGGCCCAGGCTTGGGTCATGCTGCCAATCCCCATGCCCCCCTCCTCCGCATCTCCAATCTGCGGAAGAGTTACGGCACGCTCGACGTACTGCGCGGCATCACCGTCGACATCCGTCGCGGCGAGGTTATTTCCATCATCGGCCCCTCAGGTACGGGCAAGAGCACCTTCCTCCGGGCCCTCAACCTGCTCGATCCGCCCACCGGCGGCAGTATCGTCGTCGACGGCGAGAACATACTCGCCCGGGGCTACCCCGTCAACCACCTGCGGCAGAAGATGGGCATGGTGTTCCAGTCGTTTAATCTCTTCGAGCACAAGACGGTGCTGGAGAACGTCATCTTCGCCCCCTGTCAACTGCTCCGCCAACCCGAGGAGGAGGCACGGCGCGACGGATTGGCCCTGCTGCGCAAGGTGGGGCTGGCAGAGAAGGCCGACGTCTATCCGTCGAGCCTATCCGGCGGACAGAAGCAGCGCGTGGCCATCGCCCGCGCCCTGGCCATGAAGCCCGAGGTGATACTCTTCGATGAGCCCACCTCGGCCCTTGACCCGACGATGGTGGGCGAGGTGCTCAGCGTCATCCGCCAACTGGCCAACGAAGGGATGACCATGCTCATCGTCACCCACGAAATGAAGTTCGCCCACGACGTGTCGACCCGCATCTTTTTCATGTCGGGCGGCTACATCCATGAGGACGGCACGCCCGAACAGATATTCGGGGCCCCGATACACAGCGCCACCAAGGCCTTCATCCAGCGCATCCGCAAGGAGGTGTTCGAGATCGACGGGCCCGACTTCGACTTCCTCGGTATGCACTCCGCCGTCGGCGCCTTCTGCCACAAGTACGGCATCGCCGAAAAACAGGAGACGGCCGATCGACTGATCGACCAGATGCTCGACGGCCCAATGGCCCCGTACCGCCCCATCACCGTGCGCATCACCCACAGCGAGCAGTTGCTCCAGACCGCCCTCGACTTTATGGTAGAGCAGATGACCGCCACTCCGCTGGACGATGCCCAGCGGAGTGAACTCTCCGGGCAGTGCCGTCAGGTGGTGGAGGAGGAGACCAAGCGCGGCTTCCGTGTGAAACTGATTCTAAACTGAAATAAGCAATAATATAATTTATGGCATAAAGATAGAAAAAAAAGGAATCAATGATGATTTTGGGGTTTAATATCTATGTCCATCTGAAGTTAACGCCATTACAATAGCAGAAAACGATGTTGAAGGGACTAAGCGGCAATGCGCTGAAAGTGATAGCCATCATCGCCATGACGATCGACCATCTGGCATGGGTAGGCATCGAGACCTATGAGCAGGCGGAGACACCGCTCCAGATAGGTCTGCACTGCATCGGACGGTTGACGGCACCGATGATGATATTCTTCGTGGCCGAGGGCTATTACCATACGCACGACTTCTGCCGCTATCTGCGACGCCTGTTGATGCTGGCCGTAGTGAGCCACTTCGCTTTCTGCTACTTCAACATGTCGGGCTTTAACCCGCTGGATAACTTGCTTTTCAATGCCACGAGTATTGCCTGGCCGCTGCTCTGGGGACTGATACTGCTCCGGGTCTGGGACATGCCGCTGGCCCGATGGCTGCAGGTGGCTGTTACCCTGGTGGTCTGTCTGCTCACCTGCACCTCCGACTGGAGTTGTGCGGCCCCGCTGGCTATTCTCATGATAGGGCGGAACCGGGGCTGCTTCCACAAGCAGATGCTCTGGATGATGGCCATCATCTCGCTCTATGCCGTCGCCTTCTTCATTTTCCACAGCCCTACTTACGGCATGGTTCATCTGGCCTGCTGGCGAGATATGCTCTTGTTTGACTTATAGAAATTTCATATAATATAAAAAGGTGTAACTAAAAAGGTTGGAAAAGTATATGTGTAACAATTAATAAGATGCATAACAATTCAAAAACGAAACGACAATGAAAACGATGATGAATAGGGTGCTCGCCGCCATCTTCTGTATCCACTGCATAACTATATCCGCCGCATACAGCAACAACGACAACCCGTCGGACAGCGGCAAGAAGGAGTTGCGTATAGCCGTCGCCTGGCGGGCCGACACTGACAACGACTTCTGCACAAACATTGTCGAGGCTTTCCGTGAGGCGGGAGTCGAGGTGACGGTGCTGCCACAGGTGAAGGCCGGGTATCTTGACTACGACGGCAACGTCTTATCAACGGCATGCACCGACGCTGAGGGTATCGGCTATCTGAGCAATGCCAGCGGTGCGCTGGTACGCTCGCGACTTTATGATGACTCGAATGCGGCCGAAGTGCTGAAAGACGTGGACGGCGTAGTGTTTACCGGTGGCGAGGACATCTCCCCCACACTGCTGGCAGAACCGCAGGACTGGCATCACATCGAGGCCGAGATAGACTACAACGCCGCTCGCGACGTGTCGGACTTCCTGACCATGACCTACTGCCTCGACCACGACATCCCCCTCATCGGATTCTGCCGGGGAGCGCAGCTGTTGGGCGTGGTGTCTGGAGCCACCATCATTCAGGACATACCCACGTGGTTCGCCGCACAGGGACTGCCCTATCACTATGAGCACCGCCGCGAGAAGGCCGAAGGAGAAACCTACCGCGACTACACGCCGCACAATGTCACGTTGACCGACGGCTCGCTGCTGGCCCGCTACTTTGGCACGACAACGCTCACCGGCTGCCCCTCCTGGCACCACCAGGCCCTGCTCAGCACCGAGGGAACGCCCCTGCGCATCACTGCGACGACCGCCGTGTCGGGCATTGACATGATAGAGGGCATTGAGCGCACCGACAAGGAATGTGCCATCGGCATACAGTTCCATCCCGAAGCTGCCATCGTGAAGCACATCGGCAAGGGTCAGAACAACGCAAATGCTTCGCTGTTCATGACCTACGACGCGGCCATGCCTATCTTCCGTGCCTTCATCGGCGAGTGCAGGACATCTTCCCCATGACCTGCCGCATGACAACCCACTCGAATCAGCATAGACCAGTTTGTTTTCTGCCATAACATTACTTTTTAAATGGTTATTACTCTCTCTGTCGAAAGTTTGCCGTCAGCAAAGCGTCAGTTTGCCGTCAGGAAAGTCGAAGTTTGCCGTTAGGAAAGTCGAAGTCCGCTTACGGTTTTCTCTCCGTCCGCTGGCAGGTGTCTCATCGCCCTGTGACGGTTCGCTTTCGTTGTTGCAAAATTAGCATTTAGGCGAAGAATAACCTCGGAGAATACAAAAAATAACACCAGCTATTTTTCAAATCGCTGGAAACGCTGATTAAATTAATATGCATTAATAGTTTAGACGTCGATTCAAGACTTGTTGACATATGACAATCCCATTTTCAATAGTATGTTACATGTTACATGTTGCACTTCTCTTTATTTCAAATTACAAATTGCGCTCAAGACCGCAAATAAATTCGCATTCGTTTGACGTGATCGGAATTTTTTCACTATCTTTGCAGCCAAATAGGATATACGTATGAAGAAGCTGTTACACATGGTAGAAGAAGTACAGAGAATCGATCTGAACGACTATGTTCAGACGGGTGAGGGCGGGACGGCCCTCACCTATAACCATAAGGATGGCAAGACGCTGGCTAAACTGTTCATGCCCAGTATGGCCGCCGACAACGCTGTCAGGGAATTCCGCATCAACCAGGTGGTCTATGAGAGCGGGTTGCCCACACCGCAGCCTATCCGGCTGATTACCGACGGCGAGCGCTTCGGGGCGGAGTATGAACTGATCAGCCCCAAGCGTTCGTTCACTCGTATCATCTCGCAGGAACCCGATCAGCTGATGCCCCTCTCGGAGCGTTTCGCCCGGCTGGCCAAGCGCATTCATCAGACACCTGCCGACACGACGCGACTGCCTGACATGCGTGAGCTGGTGCGGGAGTGGATCGACCGGCTGGAGCAGTTCCCCGATGAACTCAAGCACCGTTTCCACCGTTTCATCGACGCCGTGCCCTCTACGCCTACCTGTCTGCACGGCGACCTCCACATCGGCAACATCATCACCGACGGACAGCGTGACCTCTGGATCGACGTGGGCGACTTTGCCTACGGTGTGCCCGAATGGGACCTCGGCATGATGTACTATTCTGCCAATTTCCTCAGTGCTGCGCGGGCCGACAGCATCTTCCATTTAGACAACGCTACGCTGCGGGCCCACTGGGATGCCTTCGCACCAGTCTATTATGGCACCGACTCTCGGGAAGTGCTGGATGCCGAAGTGAGGAAACTGCATCCCTACATCGCCGCGAAGTTGGCGTTTATTATCAGCAAGATGAGTGACGGCAAGCATGCCTTCAGCGGGCCGCTGCTGCAGATATTCGACAAATACTTACCAGAGTAAAGTGAAGAATGAAAAGAGATAAATTTGCTACTGCTATTGTTTTGTTTACGATGACGTTCTCCGCCCAAGTAGCCCACTCGCAGCGTGCCATCGCCTTTGAGGGCATCGAGAATGCCCGAGACATGGGCACGCTCGTGATGCACGACGGGCAGACTGTCCGTACGGGTATGCTCATCCGTAGCGGATGCCTGGCTAAAGCCACAGACAGTGACGTGGCTGTGCTGAAAGAGAAGTATCAGCTGAGCAACGTGTTCGACTTCCGCTTCGAGGCTGAGGCCAATGCCGCACCTGACCGCATCATCGACGGCGTCAGCTATACTCATCTCTCCACGCTTCCGAAGGCTTTCATCGAGGGCTTCGCTTCCTCGGGCCGTTCCGATACGGCCAGCGTGGATATGAAGGACATGGTGAAGGTTCTCATGAAGTATGCTTTTGATCCCAAAGCACAGACGATGGCCCGCAAGTTATATCCCGCCATCGTGACCGACAGTCTGGCTCAGTGCTACTACGGCACGTTCTTGCGCGGCGTGCTCCGTGCCAAGGGGGGCGTGCTCTGGCACTGCTCGCAGGGCAAGGACCGTGCCGGATGGGCATCGGCATTCCTACTGGCGGCTCTCGGAGCCGACAGGGAGGCCATCGTGGAGGACTTCGACCTCTCCAACCAGAGCTATGCCCGTCAGGTGGAGGCGATGACGGCAAAGGTGCGTGAGCAGGGTGGAGGGCAGGAGGCCGTAGCCTTCATCCGCGCCATGATTGGCGTGAGCCGAGAGAATTTCGAGACGACACTCGACCTGATAGATCAGAAGTATGGCTCGCTGTCTGATTATATCGAGAACCAGTTGGGCTTCTCGAAAGAGGAGCAACAGCAACTCAGGATGAAATATGCAATATACTAAACCAAGAGATTCTGGACTTAAAGAGCATTGACATCAATTCGTGGACTCAAGTGGGCGAAGGAGGAATAGGGAAGACGTATGTACATCCCGACAATCCCGACATCCTGCTGAAAGTGAACAGATCGTCGATGAGCGACGAACGTACGGTGAAGCGAGAAGTGGAAACCTCGCAGCACGTCTTCGGCCTGGGGTTGTCTACGCCACGTATGTTTGATATTGTTCGTGTGGGCGATGCCTACGGCTATACTTTCGAACGCATCAAAGGCAAGAAGTCGCTCTCCCGAATCTGTGCCGACGACCCCTCGCGCATCAGTGAGATCGCCGCCCTGCTGGCTTCTGAGGGTAGGAAGTTGCACGCTACGACCTGCGACACAGCTTTCTTCCCCAGCCACAAGGAGGGGGCACTGAAAGCTATCGGCGCTGCCGACTTCGCTGACGAAGCCGACAAACAGAAACTGCTGGCCTTTGTAGAAGGGTTGGACGATGCGCCCACCTGCCTTCACGGCGACTATCAGACGGGTAACTTGATTGTCTCGGGCGAAGGGAAACCTTACTGGATTGACTTGGGATGGTTCAGTCATGGCTTGCCCATGTTCGACATCGGCCACCTGTTCCTGATCACGCAGATATACTCGCAGTTTCAGCGCATGCGCGACATCATCCACATGAGCCGTGAACAGCTGCTGGCCTTCTGGGATGCCTTTGCCGCAGCTTACAGTGGCAATGCCGACCATGCGGCCTTCGATGCCGAGGCTGCCAGGTTCGCCGCGATAGACGTGTGTTACATTTCATACCAGGATCCTCGTCCTGAGGCCAACCAGATGTTTGGGCACGTGGTACACGAGCTGGTTGAGAAATACTATTAGAATATGGCCAACAAACCGTTAGACACCAGCCTGCTGGACCGCGCCATCATATTCGCAGTTCGTGCCCATGCCGGGACAGGGCGTCGCGGCAAGGGATTCCCCTATATCGTCCATCCTTTGGAGGCTGTGGAGATTGTGGCCACGATGACGCGCGACCAGGAGCTGCTGGCCGCAGCCGCGCTGCACGACACGGTGGAGGATACCGATGTGACCATTGAGCAGATCCGTGCCGAGTTCGGCGACCGTATCGCCTCGCTCGTGTCCTCAGAGAGCGATACCTTCGAAGCCGGCGTCAGCGAGGAGCAGAGCTGGCATGCCAGAAAGCAGGCCGCCATCGACCGTCTGGCCCGTGCCTCGCACGACGCGAAGATCGTGGCCCTGGGCGACAAACTCTCCAACATGCGGGCCATCGCCCGCGACTATGCCTGGCAGGGCGGTGCGCTCTGGAGTCTCTTCCACGCCAAGGACCCGAAGGACCACGAGTGGCACTACCTCGGCCTGGCCGCCTCGCTCAGCGAACTCTGCGACACGTTCGCCTACCGGGAGTTCGAGCAGCTTATCCGTCAGGTGTTTGGCCCCGCGTCTGGCGGCGTTACGGCCAGCGAGTGAGGGATAAGCGCTCAAGACCGCAAATAAAGTCGCATTCCTTTTGCATAATCGAAATTTTTCACTATCTTTGCAGCCAAATAGGGTAAAACGTGATGAAGAAGTTGTTACACATTTTGTTGTATGCGGCGGTGCTGGCAGTGGCTCAGTCGGCACGGGCGCAGAAGGACGAGACCATTGTGTTCACCCCCCAGTGGACGGCGCAAGCCCAGTTCGCCGGCTACTACGTGGCCGAGGCGAAGGGGTTCTACCGCGAAGCAGGGGTGAAGGTGAGAATTGAGCATCCGTCGGCCACGCAGCCAGCCATGACGCGCCTGCGCCGGAATGAGTGCCAGGCCACCACGCTGCAGCTTTGTCAGGCGCTGGAAATTATCGACGAAGGCATTCCCTTGGTGAACATTCTACAGACGTCGATGAACAATGCGATGGTCATTGTGTCGGCACGGGACAAGGACCCGCTGACGCAAAAGGGTGCCAAGGTCGGCATTTGGAGCGTCGGGTTCGGACAGTTGGCCATCTGCATGAGTATCAAGGACCATCTCGACTATGAGTGGGTGCGCTTTGCCCAAAACGTCAACCTGTTCGTGGCCGGTGCCCTCGATGCCACGCTCGCTATGAGTTACAACGAGTACTACCAACTGGTGCAGGCGGGCATCCGGATGACCGACAAGAACGTGTACCGCTTCTGCGACCACGGCTACAATGTGCAAGAGGACGGTGTGTATATGAGCCGCGATTACTACGCCACGCATAAGGAGCAGGCGCGCCGCTTCGCCCGGGCTAGCAGGAAAGGCTGGGAATGGGCCGCCGCACACCCCAAGGAGGCGCTCGACATCGTGATGGAGTACGTGGATAAGAACCACATCGCTACGAACCGCGTGATGCAGAAATTGATGCTGGAGGACGTGCTGCGCCTGCAGGTGGACCGTGAGTCGAAGAAACGCGAGTTCCGCCTACGCCCCGACATGGTGCGCCAGGCCAGCCGACTGATGGTGGAAAACCAGATGCTGGGCCGCGAAGTGGCATACGAAGAACTTGTAAGTAAAGAGTGAAGAATTTGCTACCGCTCAAAGCTCAATGCTCAAAGCTCAAAGCTCAATATTTAATGTTCTATGAATAAAATCATCGCTTATATCCGTCGGAAGCTATCGGTGAGAGTCAGCCTGTGGGTGGTATTCTTTGCCGCCGTCATCTTCAACATCGCCCTTGGCTTCCTGTTCTTCCAGGCCCGCGAGGCCGTGCGTCAGGAGGCTGTCAGCCGCGCCACGCAGATACTCGACAAGACATCGCTTCGCGTCGACAGTATCCTTAACCGCGTGGAGGTGGCCTCGAACATGACCCGTTGGCTTGTGGAGCGCCATCCCGACAAGGCCGACTCGATGTTCGTCTACAGCCGGGGCATGCTGCAGAACAACCCTGATTTCTACAATTGCTCCATCGCCTTCGAACCCTACTACTTCAGGGACAAAGGCCGCTATTTCTCGGCCTACACAAAACATGTCGGCGACTCGTTGCGCACCATGCAGGGCGGTAGCGACCACTACCAGTACTTCTTTGTGGACTGGTATCTCATGCCTCAACTGCTGGAGAAACCGTGCTGGACGGAGCCGTATATGGATTTCGACGTGCCCACCAACTCCAGCGAGATGGTAACCAGTTACTGCCAGTCACTCAAGAACAAGCAGGGCCAGGTGATAGGCGTCATCAATACCAGCCTCTCTATCAGCTGGCTCTCGCAGACCATCTCGGCCGTGAAGCCCTATCCCAACTCGTACAGCATCATGATAGGTCGTGGCGGCACCTACTTTGTGCATCCCGACACGACGAAGATTACCCGCCAGACCATCTTCACCCAGACATTGGAGCAGCCCGACACAGCCCTCGCAGCCCTCGGCTATGCCATGCAGCGTGGCGAGGAAGGCATGAAGGAGATGAGCCTCAGTGGCGAGGATTGCCTCGTGTTCTACAAACCCCTCGGGCAGACAGGCTGTTCGATGGCCATCGTTTGTCCTGAGAGCGACATCTTCAGCGGCTTCGACCGCCTACGCCACACGATCATGGCCATCATCACCATCGGCCTGCTGCTGATGCTCTATTTCTTTATCCGCATCATCACCCGTGAGCTGAAGCCGCTCCGTCGTCTGGCCAAGGAAGCTGAGACCATCGCCTCGGGACAGTTCGATGCCGAGCTGCCCGACTTCCAGCGTGTCGACGAGATAGGCCAGCTGAGCCACTCGTTTGGGAACATGCAGCAGTCGCTCGTGAAATACATCGAAGAGCTGAAGAGCACCACCATCCAGAAAGCGTCGATAGAGCGCGACCTGAAGGTGGCCAGCGACATACAGATGGGCATGCTGCCAGAGAAGTTCCCCTCGCGCGACGATCGTGATGACGTGCAACTCTACGCCTCGCTTACTCCTGCCAAGCAGGTGGGAGGCGACCTCTTCGACTTCTACTTCCGCGACGAGAAACTCTTCTTCTGTATCGGCGACGTCTCGGGCAAGGGCATACCCGCCTCTCTCTTCATGGCCCTCACACGTTCTGCCTTCCGCACCGTGTCGGCTCATGAGTCGATGCCCGGCCGCATCGTGACGACAATGAACAAGACCATAGCCGACATGAACAAACAGTTTATGTTCGTCACGCTCTTCGTTGGCGTGCTCGACCTGCCCACTGGCCGACTACACTATTGTAATGCTGGCCATGACGCTCCCCTGCTCGTCGGCGCAGGTGTAGGCAGGCTGCCCTGTATACCGAATGTACCAGTTGGCTTCTTCCCTGCATGGGATTACGTGCCGCAAGAGGCTCAGATCTTCACTGGCACCACTATCTTCCTCTTCACCGACGGACTCACAGAAGCAATGGATGCTGACCAAAACCAGTTCCAGATGGAGCGTGTCAACGACGTGGCCTCCCAGGCACTCAGCAATCAGCAGCAGGAGCCCCGACAGCTCATCGCCAGGATGACCGAGGCTGTCCACAAGTTCGTGGGCGATGCCGAGCAGAGTGACGACCTTACCATGATGGCTATACAATATATCCGTCAGCAGCGCGACATAAAGATGCGTAGGAGCCTCGTGCTTCCCAATGACACGCAGGAGGTGCCGCGTCTCAATGCCTTCGTCGAAGAGGTGTGCCGTAACACGGGTTTTGACGAGGATACCGTCGCGAAGATCAAGGTGGCCGTCGAGGAGGCTGTGGTCAACGTCATGAAATATGCCTACCCAGAGGGACAAAGCGGCGATGTGACCATCGAGGCTGCTTCAAACGACCTACGGCTGAAGTTTACCATCATCGACAGCGGCAAACCCTTCGACCCCACCGTACAGACCGCCGTCGACACCACGCTTCCGGCCAAGGAGCGGGAAATCGGTGGACTGGGCATACACATCATCCGTCAGAACATGGACTCCATCAACTACGAGCGGATGGACAACCTGAACGTGCTGACCTTGAGGAAGGACATTAATCAGATTACAGAGAACTAAGCATAGAATTCAGAAACATTAAAGGTTTAAAACTATGAATATAAGAATAGAAGAGATCGACAACAGCGTGGTGGCTTTCCTGGAGGGAAGCCTTGACACTGCTGCCGCCCCAGAGGCTGAAAAAGAATTGAGTCCCCTGAACGGTGTAGAGGGTAAGGATATCATCATCGACTGTACGGGACTCGAGTATATTGCTTCAGCCGGTCTGCGCATCTTCCTCGGCATTCTTCAGAGTGCCCAGGAGAAGAACGGGCATGTCTATATCAAAGGCATCAATGATAAGGTACGTGCCATCTTCACCATCACGGGCTTCAGCAATATCTTCGAGTTCGTGTGAGAATAGGGGAATAGGAAAACTGAAAAGTTGAGCATCTGATGGGAAATCAAGTACAACTGGACCCGCATGGCGAGATGCTGTTGCGCCAGTACCGCGAGTTGCGCCCCACGCTGCAGCAATTGGCCGATGAAGCCTGCAGCCTGTTGCGTCAGGCTCTGAAGGAGCAGGGCATCTACGTCACCGCTATCGAGCATCGCGTGAAGACGGAGAAGTCGCTCAGGGGGAAGTTGGAACTGAAGGGAGCGAAATACAAGAGTATCGACGATGTCACCGACCTTGTGGGCCTTCGTGTTATCACGTTCTATACCGACGATGTCGACAAGGTGGCGGTCGTCGCAAAAGGCTTGTTCGATATCGACTGGCAGGAGAGTGTCGACAAGCGCAAGCTGCATCAGCTGGACTCCTTCGGCTACAACTCCCTGCATTACATCTGTCGGCTTAGGGAGGGGGATGCTATCTCTGCAACCAAGAATCCGCGTTTCGAATTGCAGATGCGCACAGCCTTGCAGCACGTATGGTCGACTATTGAGCACGACACTGGCTACAAGGGCGACGTGAAGATTCCCCGTGAATACCTGCGGCAGTTTAATCGTCTGGCAGGGATGATGGAACTGATGGACGACGAGTTCAGCCGTCTACGCGTGGTGCTTACCGACTACCGCCGACAGACGCTGGCCTTGGTAAAGAGTGGGCAGCTTGACGATGTGCCGTTGTCGCGCGACACGTTCCGCAACTATCTCGAGCTGAAGCCTTTCGATCACCTGAATAAGCGTATCGCTGCCGTCAATCAGGCAGAGGTCTTCCCCGTGTCTATGATGTCTTATCTGCCTGTGCTTGAATCCTTCGGACTGGAGACCCTTGGCCAGGTGCAACACTTCATCGACGAGAATAGCGACGATGCCTACCAGCTGGCACTCTCCCAGCTCGCTATCACCGACCTCGACATCCTCTCGTCGAACACGGCCCTGCAGTACCTCTGTCTGGTGTATGTGCTGAAGCACGATGGCGGGCGCGATGGCCTCAAGGCTCTCTACGACATCATCAACGGCGAGAATGATGCCAACGGCATGGTGGCCGAGCTGATGTTCAGCCAGGCTCTGACCCTGCCCTTTATGAATAAAGGAAAAATGTAAATCAACATGAATAGATATTATGAACAAGAATGAGAAATTTGTCATCACCATCAACCGTGAAGTCGGATCGGGTGGACGTACGGTTGGCCGCAAATTGGCCGAGGAGTTAGGCGTGAAGTATTTCGACAAGGCTGTCATCGACGGATTGACACATAAGTTCGGCCTCTCGCCAGAGCGCATTGAGGAAATCAAGGCACAGAAGAAATCGTGGTGGAACGATATCAACAACTACTACCACACGCTCGTCAACAGTGCCAGCCAGCCCATGGAGACGGAGGTAAAGCTTGATAACGCCACCATGTTCGAGACAGAGAAGCGCATCCTGCAGGAACTGGCCGCGCAGACATCCTGTGTCGTGGCAGGCCGCACGGGCTTTATGGTGTTTCGCCAGTGGCCCAACCATCTGAGCGTCTTCATCCAGGCGTCGATGGAGCACCGCATCCAGCGCGTCATGCACCGTCAGAACGTCAGTGAGCAGGAGGCCCGCGACATCATCGAGAAGATGGATGCCACCCGTGAGGCATACATCAGGAAGTATGAGGACACCTCACGCTATGACACCCGCAACTACCAGCTCGTCTTGTCGATGGACGACCTGAGCGAGGACGATGCCGTGGAGGTCATCAAGGCCTATATCGACCGCACCAGCAAGTAATTTTACGACGATGACGAGACTAGAACTAAAAGTGGAAATGGGCGAGGTGAGGCGTGCCAGGGCGTTTGCACTCTCCGTAGCCGATGATGCTGGTCTTGACGAGCGTCAGGTATGGCAAAGACAAGAATGATGGTAAAGCAGGTGCTCATGAGAATCATGAGCATCGTTACCCTGGTGAGTTTGACAATGGCAGAGTTAGAAGACTTCAGCCGCGTGACAAGAATCGGTGGCGGCCTCGTAGGCAACAGCTACTACTCTTCCGAGACATAGACGCAGCCACTCCGGTAAAGAGACCGTTATCCTTTAAAGAATGAGGATGTGTTCTCAAACAGGGCGCATCCTCTTTTTTTGCGCCTAAAAAGACCGGTTTTGGACAGAAACAGGCGGTGCTTTGCCGTTTTGTCCAAAGACAAGTTCTTGAATCAGGTTGCCCCTCGCTACGGCTATGAGTTCCTTGCCGTTGAGAACAACGAGGTACTTAACGGCCATCTGAATCTGACGGAA
>OCTW011609982.1_pt1 | contig 37054 bp, 34 predicted proteins | sample 1539671 | NCBI WGS metagenome assembly OCTW01 (sample SAMN02144230, study PRJEB22623) | gut metagenome | biome: sheep rumen | host: Ovis aries | place: New Zealand
TGTCAGACTCACCTTATCTCCTTTATCAAGTTCTTCTGATATGGTTTCTGTGAACGCAGTTAAAATCTCCTCAACATCCTTTTTCTTCTTTCCGGTTTTGACCCGGATCTGTTCAATCAATTCCGTTCTGTTCATAGGTCATTTCTCCTCGCCATAGATCATGCATTCATTTCCATAAAAGGAGGTGTTTATTCTGCCTGAAGCCTCAAATTTTGCATAAAAACAAGGGGCATTGTGCTACACATCCCCTTAACTATTGCTTACCTTGTATTATTTCTGCTCTCTGCAGAATTTGTAACCAGCATTTTAGCCACTGTAATTCTCCTCCCTGTATTCGATAATAACATGCGAATTATTTGTCTAAAAGCGCCCAAGCATAACAATATCTTTACGCGATGTAAATATTCTGTCTTTTTATCCGTATCAACTATTCCCTTTTTCCGACATAGCGCGATATAAATTCCGGCTTTTTTATAATCCAATATTTTCAAGAAACGGATATTACTGCATGTTGCGCATACAGAAGAAACCGTGCATATTATTTGCAGTGTATTGCACTTTGTACGATAGTAGTCCTGAAATTAAACCAGTGAGGGGTAGACAGTTTACCGCCAAAAAGCTTGTCGATTATTGTGAACGCTGTATGCAAGCGCTGTTCCCACTGTCAAAATTCATTCGAATGGATTTGTTTATCCCGTATTTTTCATCCGTATCGGATGCCGGGGCGGTAGCAGTTTCCGTAACACTGAAGGGATCCGTTTCCCAAGACCCACTTGCGCACAGGGTACTATAAAGAACGCCAGCATGCTAGGATCTTTCTTCTATTTCCTCTTTGTCCAGTTCGTCTCCCTTGAATAGTTGAATAGTAATGGCGGAAGCCAGCCCCAGCAAGGCCAACCTCCGCCTCCTTTTCTGTGTTACGTCGGTGGTAATGTCATCTGCTTAATTTGCTTTTCCCTTTCTATGGCGAATTAGCAGAATCAGCAGTGCAATAAACGCCATAGCAAGGGCTGTCCCGTACAGGACGATATTGGAAGTGTCTCCGGTCTTTGGCGTCGATGCCTTGGTTTTACTTGTCGGTGTCAAGGGCGTTGTCACTTTTTCTACAGGTGTATGCGTATTTGTGATTGCAAAGCCCTTGATGCTGTCACCAGTAACCGTCGCGATATAACCGGCCACCGGATCCTCGGAAACTGTATATTGAATAGTCGCCCCGTCTTCATACAGATCCAAATCTCTGAAGCTTGTGCTCCAACCGTTGTCCGCATGCAGGGTAACCGTTCTGCCAGTATCCTCTCCGTTAGCCAGAAGATGGACAATGATGCTCTTGGGTCGGATGCCATCCTTGTTCCGATCATCATTCCATGTCTTTGCCACATAGATGTTAGTCTTGGCCGGTGTATATTTGTTGGTCATGTTATACCCGTCAACCGTGAGCGTGTAATCTTTTACGGTTTCCTCGCCGATCTTATATGTGATAAGCTCCCCATTTTCATATTTCGGCAGGTTCTCAAAACTGTACTGCCACTTTCCATTACTGTCTGCGGCTACCATTTTTGTTGCAATGGTCGTCGATCCGTTCTCAGTTACCTTCATCAACTGGACGGTGATGGAAGAAGGACGTTTTCCATCCTGATTACCTGCATCATCCCATGTCTTTGTTCCGGAAACCGTAACTGTCTCTGGCGTATGCGCGTTTGTGATAACAAAACCTGTGGCAGCTGTTCCGGTGATCATAGACGTGTACTCTGAAACGTCGTCTTCTTTTATTGTATACGAGATGACAGTGCCGTTTTTGTACTCATCCAAATCATTGAAGCTTCCGCTCCAATGGTTGCCTTCGTCTAGTGTTAAAGCCTTTCCTGTATTTTCCCCATCCGCCAGAAGATGAACGGTAACGCTGTCCGGGCGCTTTCCGTCCTGGTTGTTGCTGTCATCCCACAACTTTGTCACGGCCACGCTGGTCTTGCCCGGTGAATGGGTATTTGTGACATTATATCCATTCACAGAACTCGAATAACCCTCGACAGCATCCTCTGTAACCGTATAATTGATTTCCTGTCCATTCATATATTTTGCGAGGCCAGTAAACTCATACGCCCATCCGTCATCCTCCGTGACCGTTTTGTTGGCAATTTCTGTACCATTTGCCAGCAGGCGGATCATGATACTCTCCGGCCTTGTGCCGTCCTGGTTTGCATTGTCATCCCAGGTCTTCGATCCGCCTACGGAGGTGATCTCTGGGACATGAGTATTTGTCATAGTCTGACCATTGGAGACAGTGCTTTGATCCGCCTCATACTCGTCTACGGAATCTTCCTTTACAGTATAGCTAATTGCTGTGCCATTGCTATTCTTCGGAAGGTTGCTGTACGTCACCGTATAGGTACCATCCCCATTATCAGTAACCATCGGTACAGCGTTTTCAACTTCCGTTTCGCCATTCATCAGGTGTACTTTAGTAGCATACTCACTTGCAGAGGGACGGATACCATCCTGGTTGTTTGCATCTGTCCATTTTTTTGTGATGCTAATTTTTGTCATCTCCGGTGTGTGTGTATTGGTGATTGTATCTCCATCTGTGGCACTTGGCTTGTCCGCCGTGTAGCCAGTAATGGAATCTTCTGCAATCTTATAATCTGCCTTGCTGCCGTTTATATACTCTGGAAGATCACTATACTTCACAGTATACGTACCATTCCCGTTGTCGGTTATGGCCGGGGTGTAGCCGATCATTTCCTCGGTGCCGTTCATCAATTTGACTTTGGTTGCAAAATCATCTGTGCCAGGGCGAAGACCATCCTGATTATCTGCATCATCCCACTTCTTGGTGATAGAGACACTAATCAGGATTTTTTTATCTGTAATGGTCTTTACGGCTCCGCCATCCGGAGACACCTGAAGTGTAAATTCTTCCGTATTCAGTTCATATCCGATAGGCGCTGTCTTTTCTTTTACTTTATAGGTTCCGGCTGTGAGAGAGCCAGAAGTAACCGTTCCATCTGCACCGGTCGTTAATTCAAAGGTGGTTCCGTCCGGACGGGTCACCTCGAATACCCCGCCTGCAAGTACAATGCTGTTGTCATCCGCATCTACCTTGATGAGCTTTATCTTGTTGGCAAGATCCCCAGTTCCGGAACCGCCTGAATCCGCAGATATGTGTGATGCGCTCTTTGTTGCAGTCTTTTCTGTGGATGTGAGTGTCATATTGTTGTACAGCCTGGTTCCCGGCGTATAAGTCGTACGGTAGCGCAGGCGGTACTGGTCACCATTTACATTGCCTAAATTCAGGGTAAAGGATTTGCCGTCCGGAGCAACCGTGAGCCTGTCTGCCAGGTCGTTAATTGTCTCATAAGTGGTCTTGACATCACCAAAAGCATCCATTTCCACGCGGGTAAGAATAAAGCTATTGGCAATATAGGTTTCGGAAGATGCGCCTCCCGACAGATGGTCGGACAGAACCACGTTGGATAAGGTCGCCTTCTGATGATTGATACGAATATACCACTCTGCCTCATTCACCGAACCTCCGGCCTGTCCCCATTTTCCGATCACCTCTGGCTGAAGCTCTGTCGGCCCGTTAACATGTACCGCTACCTGTTCCACCTTTCCATTGACGGAAATCTGAAACGTATTATCCTCGCCGGTCTTGACTTGCTTTTTGTCAAACTGCGCAGCAAGACGGATATTTCCTTTCACATTTTCTTTGCCTTCTACCCAGTTGGTGAAAGTGACACGGACGGTTCCGCCTGTATCGTTTGCTCCCGGCGTGACGTGAGCTGTCGCGATTATGGTCGTGCCGTCGTCACCATAAATATTAAAATCGACAGACGCACTGTCGGAAGGAAATCGCATTTCATCCGGCAGGATAATGTCAAAATAATCTCCCTCATGCAAATCCGCCCCGCTGGAACTTGCGTCCCAGTCCATTGCAAGATAGAACCTATCCGTCCAATACATGCTTTCCACATCATTTCCGCTCAGGTTCTGGATGGTAAACTTCGTAACCGTGGCTGGCACCTCCTGGGGCGTGGCTGGGGGCGTCCTTCGTTGATCTCTCAGAACTACGGCATAGGGAGAAAAGCTGTCCGCGGTGACACCAACCTCTGCACCGCTACTCTTCGCAGGTGCAGACATACTCCCGAGTGTCTCTTTTCCCGCTTCACCAGCATGGATAATCTGCAGTTCAGCCTGTTCACCGTCCTCAACAGCGAGGCTTGAGTCGCCACTGACAAAAAAAGTCATATTAACTGTCTTTCCATTCTGTGGCTGAACCTTGTTTCCATCGGCATCCTTAAACGTGATATCGAAGGCGACTGCGGCAGAGGTTTTCCCATCTGAAACCAGAGATTTCGCTTCATTCGGACTGAGCGACAAAATGGAAAGAACTGTTCCTTCGGGGAAAGACCCTTCTGGTGCGTTTACCCGAACCGTAACTCCATCACTTGTTTTGCTGCCTGTGATCGGATTCGTATTATAAACGGTCGCATCTCTGCCTGTTTGAACTTTTTCAGAAAACTCAAGAACATTGTTTTTCGTTTCGGTTGACTGATCAACTTTTTCTGCAGATACCGACTGACCAGTTTTCACATCAGGTGCTGACTGACTGGTTTTCTCAGTAGATGATGCAGAACTGTCAGATGAAGAATCAGACCCTTCGCCGTTTTTTAGCGTCTCATTCTGCATTTCTTTAGGAACAAGGGATTTTTCTTTAAAGGCTTCAGGAGAAACACCTCTCTTCTTATCCATCTGGTCATTACTTGTTGCATCCTCAGAATTCCCCTTCCTCACATCTGAAGCAGCGCTTACAGATGATGTTTCCGCTAGATTGTTGTCTGCACTTCCAGCAAACACACTTTGCGAGCCAATGCTGAACAGCATCGTAACTGCGAGCAAAATGCCCAACAGTTTCCTTGTTATTTTCATAAATCACCATTCCTTTCCATATGATTTAAAATAGGGGGGTTCTTACATCCTCTTTTCAAAAAAGTAGAATTTATTTTATTCCACGGTGAATGTTTCTAAAACAAATGAAGAAATATGAGCATAACATCCGAAAAGGGGAGTTTAGATATACAGATTTATTGTAATCCTAGGTGTACAAAAAAATCTACATTACTGCACGTTAAAAGGCGCGCAAAATCTTTACGCATTGTAAAGCATAAGCAGACTGCTTGAACCCTGTTTTCAAGTGGAACAGAAAATAGTAAGGGGTGATTTTATTGCCAAAAGTTACACGGGAAAAGATAACTGATGCACTTCTGGACCTAGCACTTGAAAATCCATCACGATCCGATTTTTCTATGATTGAAATCGCTGAGCGGTCTGGAGTTAAACATCGGGCAATTTACCAGGAACATTTTAAAAACAGCAAAGAAATTGTGGTCTATCTCCGACAGATCACTAATACGCAGATTTTCGATTTATTCCAAAAAAAATACGCCCCCACTTCCGGGGAAAAACCTTTTGATTATTTTGCGTATAATATGCTTCCCATATTTTTTTAAAAAACAGAAATTCATCCGCTGTTTCTATACAACAGCAATTGACCCTGGGTGGCGTTCTTATATTCGCAATACTTATCTGGAATGGGGACGCAAAAATCACTACATAAAGGGTGAGCGGTACCACCATTCGGATCAGGCTATGACAAAACTGCTCATAGAATCGACCATGGCCATCGTTGAAGTTTGGATCTGTCAGAAAGATCCAGTGCCAGCAGAAGACTTTTGCACCGATTTCTTACGACTTGTAAAAACACCATTCTATGATCTTCTGGTGGTGAAGGGCAGCTTATAATTTGTTGTTTTTTTAATTCTTGATGCTCGGATCGGTTCTGAATAGGAATTGTTATATTACGTCTCCGGACGTGAAAGAAAAGATTGCATTACGTACGACTTGACCCACTGTGATTTGAAAGGTAATATGTAAAAAATATTTGTAATGAATGAGGAGGCTTGGTTAATGAAAAAGTATTTGTCAGAGTTTATCGGAACAGCTGTTCTGGTCATTTTGGGCTGCGGAACAGCGATGCTGGTCGGCTGCGATCCTTCGGCAGGAACAGGGTATCTCCTGACGGCTCTAGCCTTCGGACTTTCCATTGTGGCAGAAGCGTACTGTATTGGGAATATTTCAGGTTGCCACATCAATCCTGCCGTATCCCTTGGCGTTTTCATCAGTGGCAGAATGTCTGGGAAAGATTTCGTCGGGTATGTATTATCCCAGATATTGGGAGCTGTCTGCGGAAGCTTTCTGCTGACGGAAATTTTCGTATGGGGGAAGGTTACTGACCAGACGGGAGCATACGGATCTAACGGGCTAGCTGGTGTACACGGATCAGTAAGCGCTGGAATTCTTGTAGAGCTGATTTTGACATTTGTTTTTGTGCTTACTGTTTTGGGCGTGACTTCCAAAAAAGCAAATCATGGTTCGTTTGGTGGTCTGGTAATTGGTCTTACCCTTACCGTTGTTCATATTCTGGGAATCGGTCTGACCGGGACATCGGTCAATCCGGCGCGTTCTATCGGGCCAGCGCTTGTTGCCGCTGTCAATGGAAACTATGCGGCCGCCAGTGTCCTTTGGATTTTCATAATTGCTCCGCTTCTTGGAGGTGCAGCAGCCGCTGTCTGCTATCGATGCCTTGCCGGAAAAGATTCTGAATAACAAGAACACAGGAGGAACAAATGTTTTTTGCAGATACAATCTTTACAATTATGATTATCGTGCTTGTGCTCCTCGCAGCTTATATTTTGGTCGGCCCAGTGCTTATTTCTTCTGACGATGTCGCAGTTATCGAGAAAAGGTTTGGAAGGCATTTAAAAAACGGAGACTTTATCGCGCTTCACGGCGAAGCTGGTTTCCAAGCAGACATTTTAAGAACGGGCCTGCACTTCAAATGCCGAATCATCTACAAAATACGCAAGTGTCCGATGATTACCATCAAGCAGGATGAGATGGGCTATGTGTTCGCCCGTTCGGGACGGCCGCTTGATCCGGATCAGGCACTTGCGAAAACCGTTGAATGCAGCAATTATCAGGACGCAAGAGCATTCATAGAAAATGGCGGACAGAAGGGCATTCAGAGAAGTGTTCTGCGTGAGGGAACCTATGGATTCAATCTTGCACAGTTCGTAATTCTGACATCTGAAAAGGCCTATTACATTCCAATTGGTAGAGATGACCGGAAAGAAATTGAAGAGATGCGGCAGCGTATTGCAACGTCAGGCTCTGTGAACGAAGAAGGACAGAACTTGAATGGGTTCAAACCGATCATTATCAATGACGCCTGTGATGTTATAGGAACAGTCACCACAAACGAGGGCCTTGCATTAAATCAGACCGATGATATAAAGGGAAAAGAGGTTGTTGCCCCGATTGTCGGCAATGATCCTTCAGATCCAACGACCTATCATAACAACTTCCAAAAAATTGATGAATTTCTGCATGCAGGCGGCCGTAAAGGACGCCAGCTTCAGATCCTGACGCAGGGAAAGTATTATATCAATTCGCTATTTGCCACGGTTAAGCTGGAATCCAATGTCGTCATCGGAGCATCAGAGGTCGGCGTTGTGACGTCATATTTTGGTGCTAACGGGGAAGATGTTACAGGCGAGGAATATAAGCATGGAGATCTGGTCGCAGAGGGATCCAAGGGTGTGCTTGCCAATCCACTTCGAACAGGCAAGTATCCACTGAATCCATATGCATACAAAGTTGAGAAAGTTCCGGTTGACAACTTTGTATTGCGCTGGAAGTCCGGACAGGCAAACGAGCTGCGGTATGATGAAAACCTGCGCGAACTCTCTGTAGTCACAAACGATGGCTATAAGCCGAATATTCCGCTCTCCATTGTTGTCCACATTGATTACAGGAATGCACCGCGAGTCATTCAAAGATTCGGATCCGTCAAAAAACTTGTTGAACAGACCATTGATCCGATGATCTCTGCACATTTCAAGAAGATCGCGGAAAAGAAAACACTCATTGAGTTCATTCAGCAGAAGTCTGAAATCACGGAAGAAGTTAAAAGTGCTATGGGCACCGAGTTTGAGAAATTTAATCTTGAGATTGAAGACGTGCTCATTGATACACCGGACTCTTCCGATGATCCGAGAATTGACAAGATGATAAACCAGTTGTCGGATCGCCAGCTCGCACAGGAGCAATCTAAAACCTACAGTGAGCAGATGAAGGCCGAGGCAAAGCTACAGGAGCTGAATGATGCGCAGGCGAAAGCAGAGAAGCAGACTGCACTGACGGCATCTCAGGTTCAAATTGATATTGATGCGAACCAGGCAGAAGCAGCAAGACGTGTTGCAGAGAAAAACAAGGAAAGATTAAAGATTGATACGGATGCAAATCGGTACAAGACCGAGATTGACGCGGAGGCAAAGGCAAATGCCCTCAAAGTGGAGGCTGATGCAGAGGCGAATAGGATTATCAAGCTTGCCGATGCAGAAGCACACAAGACCACTGCAGTAGGAACTGCCCAGGCAGAAGCCGCGGAGAAAAATGTCAGAGCTTATGGTGGTGCAGAAATTTTGGTACAAAAGGATGTTGCACTGGCTATGGCAGATGCTTTGAAATCCGGAAAGATCAAGATTGTTCCAGATAATCTGATTCAGAATGGCGCAAAAGATCAGGGCATGGCAAATGCGCTTGAGCAGTTTTTACAGCTTGTATCCCTCGAAAAACTTGGGGTAGAATTGAATAAGAAAACTGCGGAAACTGGAAAAGATTCCATGGAACCTGAAGAGACAGAAATCAGCAAAAATGCAGATGGGGAAGCATAAAACAAAGTACGGAGGAGTTGCCAAAAGGCAGTCCCTCCGTACTTTGTTTTATGCAGCGAATTTGTCTCATAAACCATCAAGCAGCCATCTTTCCTAACGATGTACTATTGCGTGCAGGTGTAATCAGAGAGAGGCCCCTCCAATAATTGTATATTCCGGTTTTCAGCCCATTCTTTACACCTGCCCCCCTCAATAACGGCCTTCCAGCCTGGTTGTTATAGAGCAAAACTCATTGGAGATGATGTAGCCCTGCATCCAGACTCGACAGTCAGCATCTGCGAGACGAAGTGTTCCCGTCGATGGGAACTCAGAATATCTGAAGAATAGTCATGAAGGCTTACCTGGACCCATCTAGGCCGGTTTCTCTTAGCCATTTGGAAAATGTGGCGTGTGTTGTTCCCAGAAGCCTAGCCCCCCCTGCCGTAGACTGATGTCACCTTTACGCCACATCTCTCGGACTTCCTCATAATTTTCGGGCAGAGGCATCGTAGGGCGTCCAAACCTAACTCCCTTTTTTTGAGCTTCCCGTATACCCTCTCTCTGCCTTTGGTGAATGTTCTCACGTTCCAACTGTGCCGCATAGGATAAAATCTGTAACGCAAGATCCGCCATAAATTTTCCCGTTAGTCCATGAACCGGGTTTCTGGTATCTAATAACGGGAAATCCAAAACGACCACATCCACCGCTTTGTTTCTGGTAAGAACGCGCCACTGTTCTATGATTTCATCATAATCACGTCCCAGCCGATCAATTGATTTAAGAAAGAGTTCATCGTTCGGCTTCAATTTTTCCAGAAGTTGCTGGTAGCCGTCGCGATTGAAATCTTTTCCTGATTGTTTATCAATGATAATGTTTTTGAGTGGAACATCTGCCTGCCGCATTGCTTCCATTTGCCGATCAATGTTTTGATCCTTACTTGATACCCGAACATACCCATAACGCATAGATACAAACCTCCTAAATTTCTGCTATAGAAATTATGGGAGATTCTGAAATTTATATGCAAATAAAACATGGCACAAAAAGGTGCAAAGCCCATTTTTACTATGGAAAGTTTTAGCGGGACAGGAAAAGAAAGAGCAGGGTCTTACTGAACAGTGTGTCAATCGCCTGTTTTTTCAACGAGCGGTCGATATCGAAATCCTCAGCTTTTGCTTTGCGGCACCGCTTATAAAACAACGCTTACAATCGCAATCGCCCACAGGTGGATGGGATAAAAAGCGTAGAAAAACCACCTTCCAAATGCACTTTTCTTTCCTTCCGCACCATTATACAGGAACATGAAGGGGATCACCAGGAAGGTCATCCAGTCGGAGTTCACGCAGAACATGTCAAAGCCCTGATAACCCTCGATACCGCCGTACAGCGCGAAGAAAAGTACCAGGCTGTAGACAAAGATTGCTACGGCCTGTTTCCGCCTGCTGTCGTGGAAGAAGTAAGCGAACAGAATGAATGGGATCAGTTGCAGACCACCCTCCAGCATAATGACATTTCCAAAAGGAAGCGGAATGTACAGAACGATGCTCAGCGCAAGTCCCAATGCAGTCAGCGCGATGGCCGAGATCCGGAGCAAGACTTTCTTTTGGCGCTGTTCCTCTGTCTTTGCGAGTTCAAACAGCCAGATCATGCTAAAGCCAAAAGCCAATGTCAGAAAAATGTTGTCCGTGATGCCTTTATCTTTGAAGATTGCAAAGGAAGTGATATTGCCGGTCTGCATCAAAACCGCCGCAATCCATAGTCGTCTGCAATAGCGGGCTCTGGACTTCGTATGGAAGAAACCGTCTACCATGAGCCATGCAAACAGCGGTGCCACAAACCGTGTCACCAAATGCGCCACACTGCTGAAGCCCGTGGAAAAACGCAGCCAGACATTGTCCAGAACCATGAATACCAGCGCTATGTTTTTCAGTTGTGATCTGTTTAATCCGAATCTCATGTCATACCTCTTTTTTCTATTCTACTGCCAAATATCTGCGCAGGTTCCATTCAAAACGTCGGTTCAGTAAAGTAAAGTATCCCAGTTCCAATAAGATTAACGGCACTAAAATCACCGCAGCACGAACAAAAATGTGGGTAGAAGCCGCCTCAATGTTAATCATAAAGTTCATGGCAAAGAAGGTGGACAGTACGGCGAACGCTAATGGCAGCAGGAACAATATACGCATCTGCCGTTTCTGAACCTTCAGGATCTGTGGTACTGACAGGCCGAACCGAAACAGGTTTTTTGACTGAGGCAGATTCTCTCTTGCGTCATTGACCAGACGAAAGTAGAGCAGACTGGCAGAGGCCACTATAAAAATCAGAGAGAAAAGAAATGCCACATATCCAAGCAGCCTATACTCATACTCCTGCAGATCCATATCTATGATCCTTGCAAGAAACATTCGGGGAGTCCCGTAACCGGATGCAATTCGTTCCGTCAGGATGCGGCTGGCGGAACGTACTTCCTCTGCATAAGCCTCATCATCCGCCTGATATTCGTATACCGTTACAATATTCATCTTCCCGGAAGACAGAAAGCTGTCATAGGTGTTGTCGCTTACAACATAAGAATGATTCCGTCGATGAAACTCCAGCCATGGTGCGGCAGAACCGGTTACATCCAGGACATCCGAATCTGTGGCTGTAATCCTTGCAGTCTTCGGATTTCCGCCGGAGATATCAATGGCTTGCCCGTCCGCTGGGGCAAGGTTGCTCCCGGTCTGGTGGTTGTAATCGGTAGCTCGCAGCAGTTTATTGGCATACATTTCATCATCGCCGTATTCCAGGATGTCATACCGGTAGGACTGATAGTCCACGCCGTTTTCCCGCAGGACCTGTCCAATCAATTCCGTGTTTTCTTCCGCCTCATGATCTCCTTCAAAGGACATATAGAGGATTGCAGCCGGATTCATTGCCGTGATGTCTTTACGCACGGAGGCTATAATGGAAATACATGTGATAATGGAGGAAAAAGCCATCGTCAGCATAACAGTGGATATAAACATCGTAGTGACAGAACTTTTCAGCTTGTCCCGCAGCCCGGAGACCCAGATGGCATTTCCTTCCTGCAGATATCGATTTGAACGGTGACGGATTCCATCAAGGAACAGAAATACAAATTCCCGGAACACCAAGAACAGTCCAACGCACACAAGGCCGATAATCATGGAGACAATATTTTTTACCAGTATTTCATTCTGCTCTAAAAAGATACGAATCCATGGGATCTCATGGAACGATGTCAGTAGATAGCCAAAGATCAGCGATGCTATGCCCAGGATTGCCAGGGAGGGGTGGAATTTCATATCCCTGCCCTCGTTTTCCCTGCTTGAAATGAGTTCCCGGACAGGGATTTTTGTGAGTTTCCTTCCCTGAAACAGACTGACCACGGCAAAGACTGCTAAAAAGCCAATGACCGTGTCCCGGATGGCTTGCCACGGAAATACATATCGGATTTCACTCAGGTGCAGGAATCTTGCCATTATCATCACGGTCAGATGGGCAAATACCAGTCCGATCAATACCCCGGTCGCGACAGCGCTTGCACCAATCAGCAGGTTCTCCAGAAAAACCATGCGCCGCACCTGCCTTTTACTCATGCCCATCATCAGCAAGGTTCCGTAAGTCTGCCTTTTTTTCTTGATGAAGGCAAGAATAGACAGGGCTAAAAAGCCAATGGAAAAGATCAGAATTGCCACTTGTGCGTAGCTCATCATATCCTTAATAGAGGGATCCGTAGAAAGCTCAGGATGGTGACGGTCTGCAGAGAAGACGAAAAAAACAACCACCGTAAAGATACTACTCAGCCAGTAGGCCGCATAGTTTTCCTTATCCCGAAGTACGTTGTTTCGCACAAATTGTCCAAGGGTCATATCACGCACCTCCCAGAAACTTGAGGACTCCTAAAATTTCGTCATAAAACTGAAGCTGATTGTCCTCCCGGTAAAGCTCATGAAAGACCTTTCCGTCCCGGATGAACACCACCCGCCCGCAAAAGCTTGCCGTCCTAGGGTCGTGGGTAACAACAATGGAAGAGACATGCTCTTCCGTGTTCAGTGCAGCGAACATCCGCATCACCTGTTCCGCCGAAGCAGAATCCAGGTTCCCGGTGGGTTCGTCTGCAAGTAGCAGCTTGGGATGATGGATGATCGCACGGGCAATCGCGGCTCGCTGGGCCTGACCACCAGAAACCTCGTAAGTCCTGCTGTCAAAGACCGCATCGATTCCCAGCTTCTCCGCACAGATATGCGCCTGCTTGCGCATGGTACCCGGTTCCTTCTTCTGAAACATAAGCGGCAGCATGATATTCTCCCCGATCGTCAGGGTGTCCACTAGATTATAGTCCTGAAAAACAAAACCCAGTTTGTCCCGGCGGAACCGGGCGGCTTCCTCTTCTTTCAGCCGGGAGATATCCTCTTCTCCGACGCGGATTTCACCGGAGGTCAGCGGCAGGATGCCGGAAATCAGGTTCAAAAGGGTGGATTTCCCACTTCCGGAAGGCCCCATGATAGCGACAAATTCACCTTCCATAACCGACAACGACAAATGATCCACTGCCCAAACCTTAACCTTGTTTCCGTATATCTTCGTTGCCTGGTCGACAGATAATACATTCATGCAAGATAATTCCTTTCTTTTAGATCCTGTTACTGTTTACACTGTGATCTTACTGAAAAAGAGATACGGAAACCATTTTTTAAAGTGACAGAAAGTGACATGAACTGTCACTTTCTGCGAATAAGGTATGCTTTTTTGCTTCAAAACACAATCGAAACAACAGTTCCTTTGCCTGTCTCTGACTCAATTTCAATTTTATGGCCCAGGTTATCTAATACTGTCTTCACCAAATATAATCCGATGCCGGAGGACTGGTCGTTTTCCCGCCCGTTAGAACCTGTATAATAGAGATCAAAGACCCGGGGAAGATCTCGCGGGCGGATGCCGACGCCTTCATCCTGTATGGCAAGGGAAACATGTTCTCCTTCCTTTTTCGTGCGAATCGTAATCCCGGAGCCCGCCGAAGAATACTTGACCGCATTATGGAGCAGCTGTTCTATCACAAAGGCCATCCACTTCCTGTCGCTATGAATCAAAGTCTGATCCCCGCATGCCACTTGCGGAAGTACCTGATATTGGATAAAAAGCCGTTTGTTCTTTCGGATGACCTCCTGCAGCAATTCCCCTAAAGAGATTTCCTCAATTACCAGATCGTTTTTGACCTGTCCGGAACGGGCAAGTCCCAGCATAAGATCCATTTGGTTCTGAAGACGATCCAGCTCATACAGCACACCGAAAGTGTCTATCTGCTTTGTATCATTCTGTACCATCAGACGAATCACGCTGACAGGGGTTTTCATCTGATGGATCCACTGCATCAGGTGGCTCTGCCACCGGCTATTTTCTTCTTGCCATGTATTCATCTGACGCTGATAGATTTCATAACATTTCCTGTTATAGCGGAAAAAGGCGTTAGATTCATCATCTGTCGTTTTCGTCTCAACCATATCTTCCAGAAAATCCGGCACGCGATTCAGTGTCTGGTAAAGTTTTCGTTTGCGGATATACCGCAGCACCATTAACATCAGAAACAGGAACAAAGACAGAAACAGGAAATAACAAATGCCACCCGCTGTCTGAAACCCATCCAACCGGTGATAGCCATAAGACAGAAAAACGGCATTAAAAAGATAAAGGAGAATGATATCCAAATGGTCTTTCAGAAACAGCTTCATGTATTGTCACCTCCAATGATCAGCTTATAACCGAAAGAGCGAACCACCCGGATTGCTATAGGCAATCCTGCGGTGACAAACTTTTCACGTAGCCTGCGGATGTTGACATTTAAAGTGTTCTCCTCCACAAAGGAATCATCGTCCCAGACCTGCATGAACAACTCTCCTCTAGACACAGCATCAGGAAATGCAGCAAATAACACGCGGAACAGACTGTTCTCTGTAAAGGACAACTCTGTTTGTTTCCCTCTGCATGCTACGGTCTGCCGGTTCTCCCAGAAGATAACACCGCATTTCTCCTCTCCATGGTCTGCGTTCTCAGGCTTTAATTCTCCATAATTACGGCGTATGATGGCATTTACCTTGGCGAGCAGCACGTCGGGATCAAAGGGTTTTGTGATATAATCGTCCGCGCCGGAGTCCATCCCGCGGATCTGATCTGCGGTGCTATTTCGAGCCGACATGATCAGAATCGGAACTTTTGTACGCTCCCGCAGACTCCGGCACCAGTAAAACCCGTCATATTTCGGCAGATTGATATCCAGCAGGATCAGATCCGGCTGTTCCACTTCAATTTGCCGATCAATGATTGAAAAATCCTTTGCCTCTGTGCAGTCATAACCATAGCGGGAAAGCAGCCGGGAAATCTGCTCTGCAAGCGCCCGGTCATCTTCAATGATTGTGATCTTATAAGACAAACGGTTGTTCCTCCCTCCTGTGACAAATAGTAACTTCTTCAGGTTAAGAATAATCTGAAATCTCTATCATACAGCGATTGATTCCATTGTAAATCACGTTTTGCATTTTGCGCCGCTCAGTTGTACCTGTTATTAAACAATAACTTTCTTATCGCTTTGAGTTGCCCTCTCATAAGAATAAGGCACAAGGCATATGCTAAGTATAGAAATAAATACCATAATTACCACTGTTATCAATACTGCCAAAGTGCTTCCTTCCGGCAAAGTAACATATTTAGATTAAACCGTGTATAGCGGCGGATCAGGGAGATAATGCGTGCCAGCAATTCCTCCATGACAAAAGGCTTTGTCAGATAATCATCGGCTCCGTCCCGCAGGCCTCGCGCCTTTGATATGCTGTCTTTTTTCGCCGTAAACATCAGAACGGGGACGCTACTTTCCTTTCTGATCTGTTCTAGAGTTTTCAAGCCGTCAAAACCGGGCATCATCACGTCAAGAATGACAAGCTGATACTCGTTTTCCTTTAACTTCTCCAATCCGTCTCGACCAGAATAGCAACAATCAGCCTCTATTTCTTCCCCGGAATCACTAAAATCTTATTCATGCTCTCGCCTCCGTCCTGGCTTTGTCCTGCCATCAATAGGTTTTTCCGCATCTTTTGGGATCAGCCATACCGTCCCCATTTTGACAGCGCCAGCGATTCGGTCTGCTGTGCAGTAGTAATTTATCATCCGGGGTGAAATGCCCCATATGGTACTTGCTTCTTTCAATGTCATGTAGTCCATACCACTTGCACCTCCAACAAAAGCTATTATACTTCGTTCTCTCGAAGAATACCAGATTACAGAGGCGATAGTTTAACGGTTTTTACGTTTCCGCCAACTATAATAACAGTTTTACTTATATCATTCCTGTTTCAGCCACAGATCAAAGGTTATGTGATTCGTATCCAGAAGATTTACTCCTTCCCTGAAACTGATTTTTTGCCCTGCCACGCCTTCGAAAAAGAGCCAAATTCTCTTGGACTTCTTTTCTTATCCTCAAAAACAACACTTTCTATTATTAAGGCAACAATCATAGCTAGCATGAGTCGATATGCTCAATGTGGCGGATCGCCAGTATGACATTGATAGAATCCTCCCCCGGAGTGGAAGAATGTGCCGCCTTCTGGCATTAAACAAAACCGACACGTTCTGGTTGGAATAGAAGCCTTTGTCCGCGATAATGATGCAGTACCTGCATCCAGCGGCGTTTACGTTATCCATGAACGCCACTTACAACTTTCTTTTGTCATTTTTTGTCTTTCCAGTTTCAAATAGCATTAGGGCACATGAAAAGCACTTGAAATACACATGTATTAATGCTATATTTTGGGTAGGAGGTGGACAAAATGGCTAAGACAGTGGAAATGTCCAACTTTACTTTTAAGATGGATAAAACAACGAGAGAGCAATACAGTGCGTTATGTAATGAATTGGGACTTACGATGTCATCCGCTACGCTGGCACTGATCAAGCAGGCTGTTCGCAATCAAAGTATGAGCTTTTCGCTTCGTGATGAAAATGGATTCACCCCGGAGGAGGCGGCAGAGCTCATGAGAAGAATCCACGAAGTTCGTAATAACGAGGTTGTTCACCATGATCTGATGGAGGCCTGATATGAGGGATCTGTACTGGCAGTCAGATGCATGGTTGGAGTATGTTGATCTGCAAAAGGATAAGGCTCTTTGCAAAAAGATTAATAACCTGATCAAAGATATTTTGCGGAATGGTTATCAGGCTGAATATGAAAAGGTTGAACTACTGAAGGGGAAGTTTTCCGGATATGCGAGTGTTCGCATTGATAAGAAGAATCGGCTGATCTTTACGGCGGATGCCGGGCGCATTACGGTGATTCAGTGCGGAGGCCATTACGGCGATCATTGATAGAGCATGGAACCTTTGTAATAATATTTCATAATAACAAATGTTCATATGCCCCGCACAAATAGGACAACTGAAATCAATCTGAACAAATCATATCAAGAAACAAAACTCAAACAGAGTTAGAATCTATTTTTCATTTTCGAGGGTAACTTTGACAGGGTGCTGAAACCATCTATGCCTGCTGTGGTTTGCTGCTGACCGGGAATGATAACAACGCGAAACGTGATGAATGCATGTACGTAAATGTGAAGTGGTTCCTGTTCCATGGCGATGACAACGTAGTATTTATCAACGGGCACAACAGCCATATTACCAAACCTTTATCCATAGATTAGACCATTACGTATCGAAGATTTGCAAATCTCCCTTAGGAGACATACTTTCCGTTTGGCACGTTTTTTTCTTCAGATGTCCGAAAAACAGCTTTCGTACGGGAACAACCGCTTCGGACGAAAGCTGTAAGCACAGAATGTGAAGACGGCACACAGCAGTTCATTGTCAGACTTGCGTGCGTACGTCCATCCTTTTTAATACCAGAACGCTGACCGCCATTGCTCCCAAAATGTAGAAGCAGCAGGAAGCAAGAAGCACAGGAACGTTTAATTCTCCGGTAATTGAGGTGCTCCCCATCCCATAGATCAGCATGGAATACGGACTGGCGTAATAAGCGCCTTTGACTGTCAGCTCCAGGCCGGCAATGCTTCCGGCAAAAGCAAGGGCGATGGGCACGGCGAATGAATGGAAAATCATCGACAGCATGCCCTGCACGGCGGCGATGGCGGCAAGGCATAGAACAGCGCTGACCATGCGGATCCAGAACCGTTCTGGCACATTTCCGGGGAGTCCCAGTATCTTTCCGGTAATAAGATAAATCATGGCGATCCAGACAATGCTGAGAGACGAGAGAAGAGAAGCCGTCAGCCACTTATCCTTGACCAGCTTGGCAGGGGCGGCCACTGTCAGGATCAGGTTCCAGTTGCTGCCCTGATGTTCCATCCGCCACAGAAGACTGCATAGAATGCCGACCAGCGGCGCAAGGAAAAACATGCCCAGAAACAGGGACTGCTGCGTCCAGAGGTCTCCCCAGGTGTACTGCAGGACGTCCTGATTCTGCGTAAAATTGACCGTACCGATCACAGCTGAGATCAGCGGGATCAGAAGAAAGGGGATCCATATGGGATTGCGCTTCAGCTTGATCAGTTCAACAGGCAGCCCGCTGTGAACCGTATGGGACACCCTGTGCCCATGTGCGCCTGCCAGCAGTTCCCCTTGCTCCGTTTTCGTAAAAAGATACAGACTCAGCAGAAAAATGCCGATGAGGTAAAGCAGGGCAGCCCGAATCTCCGGGACGGTGACGTTCCGCAGGAAAAGGGTCACCGTCCCGGATGCCCTCTGATAATCCATGCCAATGGGACTCAGGGAGAGAAGCACAGACCATGGCGTCCATGCTTTTGTACTGATATAGGCGAGAAACAGGCCTGCCAGCGTACCGCCAAATCCAATGGAAAGCGCAGCGAATTGGCTGGAAAACAACAGGGACAGCAGGCACTGCACCTGGTGAACGACCATCCCGCTGACAAGCTCGGCTAAAAAAGTGCTTCTGATCGCGTGAAAGGGAATGCTCCCTGCAAATCCAAGATGTACTCCCACCAGAATAACCATGGTCATCTGCAGCAGGCAAAACAGAGCAAGATGGAAGAACCCATAAAGGAGCTTTCCCAGATAGATGGCTGCCCTGCTTTCCAGCGTCGGCAGGAGATTCCACATGGCGCCTTTATGCTCCATGTCCACAGACTGGCTGGCGATAACAGCCATCAGGACAGACAGGATCAGCGTATTGATCACCGGAATACCATAGAGCACGTTGTACCATTCCTGCCGGTCAGGGGAAATCCCGTAAAAAAGAAAGAAATAATTCAGTACAATAGCTGCTCCAAGAAGCAGAAAGGAATGCTTGTGACGGGATTTTCTGAATTCGACAGCAATGATCTTTGGGAATGTGGTAATCTGATTCATAAGGACTCCTTTCCGCCGGTCATTTCCAGGAATACCTCTTCCAGGTTGTCCCCGTGTGATTCCAGATCAGCAAGGGCTCCCTGGTAGAGCATGCGGCCATGGTGGATGATGCCGACCTGGTCGGCCATCTGTTCGACTTCACTGAGAAGATGGCTGGAAATAATGACGGTCATGTCCCTTTCTTTTGGAAGGGAACAGATCAGCTGTCGCATTTCCTGAATCCCGGCTGGATCCAAGCCGTTGGTCGGTTCGTCCAGAATCAGCAGCTTCGGATTTCCCAGGATCGCCATAGCGATACCGAGCCGCTGTTTCATCCCGAGTGAATAGTTGCGGAGCTTCTTATCCCGCTGTTCATAGAGCCGTACTGTTTTCAGGGCCGGCCCGATCTCTTCCTCCTTCACGCCCTTCAGTTTCTGTATAACCTGCATGTTCTCAAGCCCGGTCAGGTGCCCGTATCCGCCCGGATTTTCAATCAGGCTCCCCGTCTGGCGGAGAATAGACAGCCGGTTGGCAGCATTCATGGTCTTTCCAAATATCCTGATGCTGCCCTGGTCGGGATGGCTCAGCCCGAGGACCATCTTGAGTGTTGTGCTTTTGCCTGCCCCATTTGGCCCCAGAAAACCATAGACACATTTTTCCGGAACAGCCATGGAAAGATCCTTAACCCGGTAGGCTTTCCCGCCCTGCTTACTCAGGTGTTCCGTTTCCAGTATGTAATTCATGATATTGATTCCCTCCGTTTATTGGTTTACAGTGACAGAATATCCGCTGAAGATTATGGGAACCTTGTGCTGACCTTATGCTTACATTAAGAAATCAAAAAAGCCTTTGGGCAAAAGGGCCGGATACGATATAGTAAAACCAGTATGAAAAGAATGAATCAGGAGTATCTGTGTATGGATAGAAGTGAATGCAGGATATTAGCGGTAGATGACGAAAAGGAACTGACGGATATTGTAACAGAGCTGCTCAGAAGAGAGAACTATTCCTTGGTCGATATCGCCGCCAGCTGCGGCGAGGCGGAAGGCAGGGTGCGGGAGAAACATTATGATGTGGTCCTTCTGGACGTGATGCTGCCGGACGGAAATGGATTTACCTTTTATGAACAGATGAGGGAGACCGGATATCTTTCCGATGTCCCGGTGATCTTTCTGTCGGCGCGGGATGAGGACACGGCACGTCTCCGGGGACTGGGGCTCGGAGCGGATGACTATATCACCAAGCCATTTCTCCCGCAGGAGCTGCTGCTGAGAATCGGGGCGGTGCTCAGGAGGACGTACCATTTTGAGGAGAACAGGCAGGCTGTCCGCCTGGGAGAAACGGTCGTATCGATGGATGCGGGGACTGTTTCGCGGCAGGGGAAGGAGCTCCCTCTTACCGCAAAGGAACTGGCGCTCTTTAAAATCCTCTTCCGAAACAGGGGGAAAATCGTCACGACAGATGCACTGTGCGACGCACTGTGGCCGGATGGAAGCTTTGGCCTGGAAAGCTCGCTCATCGTCCATATGCGCCATTTGAGAGAAAAGGTAGAGACGGAGCCGTCAAAGCCCAGGTATCTTACCACGGTACGGGGGCTCGGCTACAAACTGGAGAAAGAAAAATGAAGCGAAAAAAAGAAAAGAGGCTGCAGCTGTTTGCCGGTATCGTGCTGATGACGGTTCTGCTTCTCTTTGCGGATCTTCTGGTTTGCGGGATTGTGATGTTCCAAAATCCCTCGACATATGATCCCGATGCACAGGAGATCATGGCGCATCTGTCTGTGGAAAACGGAACCTATCGGCTGGATAAGGAAGAGTCTGAGAACCTTTTGAAGCACCAGCAGTTTGTCATGCTTCTGAATCACGATGGGACAATCTTGTGGAGTGAATCGCTTCCTGATGAGCTTAGAAAAACCTATACCCTGCAGGATGTTGCAAAATTCACCCGGTATTATCTTGAGGACTATCCGGTCCGCACTTATGTTGTCGGGCAGGGGCTGCTTGTAATCGGAGAGAAGACGGACCAGGTCTGGAAGTATACCTTTGAATATGGTGTAGACCAGCTTCAGACGCTGGCAGAAATAATTCCCTTACTGATTTTGGCTAATATTGTCGTGTTGGTTTCCGTCCCCTCCCGGATACAAAAACGGCATGCGAAGCAAAAAGAAGAAGAGCGCACGGAATGGATTGCCGGGGTGTCGCATGATATCCGCACGCCGCTCGCTATCGTTCTGGCCAATGCGGAAATCATTGCCGGTTCCACCGAAGAAATAGAATTAAAACAACGGGCAGAAGCAATTAAAAAGCAGGGGCTTCGCCTCCGCCGCCTTGTGGATAACCTGAACCTTTCGAGCAAACTGGAATTTGATTCAGGGAAATTTGAGAAAAAGGAACTACAGGTCAGCCGGTTCCTGAGAAAGACACTCACGGACGCCATGAACCAGACAGAGGACGGCCAGTATCAATTCACGATTGAGATTGATGAAGCTCTTCAGGACCTGGGCCTTGAGTTCAATGAAGATCTGATGGAAAGAGCGGTAATGAATCTGATCCACAATGCAATACAGCATAATTCCGGCGGATGCAGTATCGAAATCAGGCTGTATAAAGATAAGAAACATCATGTATTTCTGGAGGTTGGAGATGACGGAAAAGGCATGTCAAAAGAACTTCTAAACCGGCTGAATTGTAGCAGCTATGAATGGGAGCCCAGCAACGGGCAGCATGGCCTGGGACTAAAGATTGTCAAGCAGGTGGCGGACTGGCACCGATGGAAAATAACCTTTTCAGAAAGAGAAGAAGGTGGCCTGCTTTGTACCATGCAGCTGAGATAAATGTGGAAACAGCACTCAGAATAATACAATATTTCTGTAAAAGGTGAAAGAAATAAAGCCCAGACGCCATCCTGCCATAAATTATCTATCCCTCGCCGCCATGGCATGGGACAGGCCGGGGCATTTTCCGGAACTGGATCAAAAGCACTGCGGAAATAAAGGCCTCAAGGATGCTGGCCGCCACCAGCACGCCTATGATCTTCTCAGATCCGGCAAGGCCGCCGCTTAGCATGATATAATCCCATAAAAAATGAAACAGGACCGGAGCCCCTATGTTTTTCGTGTCCAGGTAAACCGATCCCAGAAACAGACCCATAAGGAAAGTGGACAGCATCTGGTTCATTACATCTGACGGGCTAATTCCGCCAAGCAGGTTCAGCAAATGCAAAAGCGAGAAGAATGCCGACGAAAGAGGGATCGCCACGATCGGTCTCATCTTTCTTAGAAAGCCTCCCAGCAGGATCCCTCTATACATCCCTTCCTCGCCAATCCCCACAAGCAGCGAATCCAAGAAGGCAAGAAAAAACGACGCCTCCGGGCGGAAGCTTTCCGCAGCAGAATAAACAGCCAGCCCTGCCACCGGCACGAAAAGCAACAGAAACGGGAAATATCTCTTCTTATTTTTCGTATGGAGGGCGACGTCCTCCTGGTTTTTGATCCCATAACATAAAACAAGGACTGCCAAAAATATCGTAAACGGCAGGAATTTTCCTCCGAACTCCGGTGAGTCATAGGCCGTGCCCAGAACCTGGCTACAAAATACTAGGCCTGTCCCCATGGCCGCCATATAAATTCCTAAAATAACAAAATTTTTCACCGCTTCCTCCTAAAAATGGCAAGACAGAACCGGATGTCCCGGTTCCCGGCAAAGGGCAACCCTTTAAGAATCAGCCAATAGTTTCCATTTGATCGGGGGTACACAAGGTCACCTGCCCCGTACAAAGAGCCTGTTGCTGGTCTCCCTTAGGTATACGCTACCGCCAGCTTCCCTCCCTCCCGACCGACATGAGGGAATTCGTCATAAAAACCCTGTTTTAAATATAATAAGCTCTCGGAATCTCAACGCCGCGTAAATACTGACTCTAAGAAATCCCATTTATTACGTACCGCACTATCTGCCATTTGCTACGCGACTTCATCTGGTAAGTATCCGAATGTTGAATGCTTTTCCAGACATCCCCCTGCGAATTCATCATAGGCTCCATCCGTATAATAGCTTTCAAAAACGGGCTTTAATAAAATCTGCCTATTCACCAACTCCTTTAGTCCTATCTGATATGCAGTTCTAATATCACTATGAACTACATGTCCATTTTTGTTTGTGATTCGGTTACCCGCAATATCAATTAACTACCAGAAGATTACTAAGTGGAGTGCTCACAAGGCGAAGAAAATCTGTTCTGAAAATTTCGGCTGAAACTGGTTCATCCTGACAGATCCATGCCTCTACAATAGATGTGGTGGACTCAATGAACATTCTGGTCATAGCACAGTTGGAGAGATGAAATTCTGTGTATTTTCTCTGATAGATGTCAATCTCCCACTTCGAATAAAGATCTATAATATAATTTCTCCATGTAGGGTCGAGCGCAGTTGTGAAGAAACAGCGAAGAAGTTTCTGTTTTTTATAAAATATCGGGAGGATTTTATCTGCAAAGAATTGAAAGGGATTCTCTCCAGAAATACAGTTATATTTCTGAAATGTAGTATAAACGTCTTCATTTGTCATTTCTCGGAGACACTTGACAATTTCTCCACAGTTTCTGAAGTGTTTCTGATAGATAGCTTGACGGGATACTCCTGCCCGCTCTGCAATTTCAGTCATGGAAAAATTCGTTCTGGATGGGTTTTCCAACGCCAGATCCAAAAGCGCATCGGTAATTGCTTTTCTTGTTTCTCTTGCCACAACGTTCCTTCTTCCTTTTCACAAAGCATTAACCGGGAAAATACCGGCTTGTCCGGTGTAGTTTCAGAGCTTTATTAACAATGAACTGCCCTGATAGTATGCTGTGGCAGATAAACGTTGCTAACTGATACTAATCTTATACTATAACAACGAGCTACTAAATGTTAAAATATTTACGAAATGTAAAGTAGTTGCTATGTGTGACTGCTTTCAGGCAATTATTTTAATGTGAATATGCCTTTTCATTGACTTGAAAGGATATCTACTTCATGCTTATATAGCGAGATAAATGTGTGTCATATTTAATATACTTGAAAAGCCAGAACTTCTTCCATCGCGGGAATAGAAGGGGCAGCGCCTCTGCGGGATACTGCAAGGGCAGCGGCTTTTGAGGCAAGCCGCAACGCTTCTGCGGGGTTCTTTCCGCGGAGAACGCCCGCCATAAAATAACCGCTGAACGTATCCCCCGCTGCCGTGGTGTCCACGGTTTTCACCCTGAAAATATCCTGGTGCAGCACGGTCTCTCCTTCAATATAGAAGGAGCCTTCCGCTCCCAAGGTCAATATGACCTTTGCTTTCGGAAAACGCCTGCGGACAGCATGAACCAGTTCTCCGGCAGCCCTGCTTTTTATTCCGGTCAGAAGGCCTGCCTCTATTTCATTGACAAAAAAGTAATCCACGAAATTCAAGGGGAGCATGGAAATCTGCCCGTTTATCGGAGAAGGGTTCAGAACAATTTTCATTCCTCCTTCATGTGCCTTGTTCATGATCGCAGCAAGACAATTCACTTCATTCTGCAGGATAAGGTAATCCCCTGCCTGAAAATGCCCCAGCACATCATTGACCTGTTCTTCTGTGACGCCCTGATTGGCGCCTCCGAACAGGAGAATGCAGTTATCGCCTTCCTTATCATTCTGGATTACTGTGTGTCCGCAGGGTATATCCTCCCGTATCCGAACAAACTCTGTATGAACATGTGCATCACTCAGAACATCCAGAAGAAGTTTCCCTTCCTGCCCGATATTTCCGGCATGCCAGACATCCAGGCCTGCCCTTCCAAGCGCCACGGACTGGTTCAGACCCTTTCCGCCTGCGTAAACCTTCCTGTCATCAGACAACAGGGTCTCTCCCCTAACCAGGATATGATCTACCCGGTAAACATAATCAATATTCAGCGAGCCAAAATTCAGAACTCTCATCCTGCCACCAGATTACCCTTTCCACAAGCGCCTGTCATTTCCCTGCGCTTTCATCCGTCAGAAAACAACCAGCCTGCTTCCATGCTCCAGGCTGACCGAAATAACTGAGCAGCAGAGAATTTCTCTTAGTCCACTTTTTTACCAAACTCTGCAATGGCTGCAGCTAGATAGAATCCAGCCACGGCGCCCTGATCCCGGACACCAGTCGCCGCTTCCTGATGAACGGCTGCTTTTCCAAACTTCGGAACCATATTCCGGGTTGCCTCCGCACCTTTTTCCGCGCCTTTTTCCGCTGCCGCAGCCACTTCCCCAAATCCTGCATCCGGTTTTTCCTTTACCAGCTTTTCTGCTTCCGACGCAGCGCCGCTAACAGCATCCAGAATCGTGCGGTCACCGGGAGAACATTTTCCTCTTTTTATGATACCATCTGCATAGCCACGGTAAAATCCTGCAAGATCCGATCCTGTCATCTCGGTCTTTCCGGTAAGTATTCTGCCAGCCCCCATCAGCCCGGATCCCATGAGAAAACCCATCGTGGACGGAATGACCGATGACAACTTCATTCCACATTTCATAACAGCCTTTCCAATGTCCGGTTCTTCCAGGTTTTCGGCAATTTCCGGCAGAGCTCCGAATCCCTTTTTCATGGTAAGTCCCAGATCTCCGTCTCCAAGTTTTGCATCCATCTCGCATAATTCATCTGCATGCTCCGCAAACATACTGGCAATTGACCGAAAAAAATCCGGAAGCTGTTCTCTTGTCATTCGTTTCATCGTTCTTCAACCCTCTCCTGACATCTTACTTGAAATACTCGTGTTAATTTCCCTTCAGAATAGTCAGAAATGGCGTATGGACAGGATAATCCAGATATTCTTTCATCTCCTGATCTGTTCGGCACAGGGATATCGATGCCCCTGCCATCTCCATTGATGTTGCGTACTCTCCCACAAAACTCCTGTATACGCGAATTTCTTTATCCTTCAGCAGTTTAAGGACATCACCGCAAAGAATATACAATTCCTCCTGTGAGGTTGCGCCCAGTCCGTTAATTAAAACGCTTACCTCCTCGCCGCTGTCCAGCGGCATATCCTTCAGTATCGTATCCAGCGATTCCTGCGCCAGCTCCCTGCTCGATTTTATCGGACCATTCCAGATTCCGGGCTCTCCATGAATGCCCATGCCCATGGCCATTTCATTTTCACCCAGTGAGAAATTGGCATGCCCGATTTCCGGAATTACACAGGGTGTCAGGGCAAAACCCACAGTTCTTGTCCTTTCTTTCGCCTTATGGGCTGCTGCCAGAACCTCCTCCAGAGTCCCCATCTGGGCCGCCTTTGCTCCGGCCGCCTTATACATAAAGAATATCCCTGCTACTCCACGGCGGATCGAAGAATCCCCGGAGCATACATCATCTGCTCCGGTAATGGATGCGGTCCGTATACCTTCCATTTCGCACATTTCAGACGCCATGTCAAAGGCCATAATATCCCCTGTATAATTTCCATACAGATAAAGGACTCCCGATCCGGCCTCTACCTCCCTGGTAATTTCAAATATCTGTTCCGGAGACGGGGACTGGAAAACGCTGCCTACGCCACACCCGTCCAGGAGGCCTTCTCCCACATAGCCCAGAAACAGCGGCAGATGCCCGGTGCCTCCTCCGGTGATAATGGCGACCTTGCCCGGTATCTTTTTCGCTGTACAGTAACACCTCAGATCGTTCCCGGCATATTTTACCTCTCCCTTATGGGCTTCGTAAATTCCCCGCAGCATATCGTCCGTATACTCTTCCGGTTTATTTAATATTTTTTTCATCACAGGCACCCTTTCTGTAAGATGATACAGGCATAATAGGCATGTTCAGTTGTAGACACCACTGCATATGCCTTTCTTGCCAGATCATAGAAAGCAAATCTGTCCGCAAACTGAACCGCACGAGCTCCCCTGTCATCATATTTTCCGACAATATCCGTAAATTCATTCCATACCGGTGTCGGCAGATCTTCCTGTCCGCCCGGCTTATTCATAATAGTAACCGGATGGTCTGCAAAGGAATCCAGCGGAAGCAGCTGCAAAACTGCATCCAGCACTTCAGTCGCGCGATGTCCGTCACATCGGGGATTCCTTCCGCCTCCGCATTCAGCTATAGAGGCAGCAGGAAAATTGCAGTCACCTATTACCAACGTGTCACCGTGCCCCATTTCTGCCAGAATTTTCAGCATATCCGGTGTCAAAAGATCCGGGATTCCCTTTAGCATGTACCTTCCTCCTTTTTCAACTCAGGACGGTCTTCCGCCTTTTTGTATTCCGAGCTTTGACCGGATCTCAATCAGCTGATCCACCTGCTCATCTGTGTATTTATTAACGTTATCTCCAAAAAACAGATCGCCGTAAAGAATGATTTCCGCAAAATACTCTGCGGTTTCCAGACGGTAATAAGCCTGCATCATACTGTCTTCGCTCCATGTCAGCACTCCGTGATTCCCCAGAAGCACCGCATTATAGTTATTCACATATGGGGCAATCGAATCCGGTACATCCTGTGTACCCGGAATTACGGTTTTGGCACATGGAACCACCCCCAGCTGAACAATGCCTTCCGGAAGGATTCTGCTGTCAATCGGCCTGTTCGCAATCGCAAACAATGTGGCGAATTTAGGATGCGCATGTACCACAGCCATAACCTGGGGGTCTTCCTGGTAAACCCTGAGATGCATACGGATTTCACTGGACGGTTTTTCCTTCCCTTCCAGTATTTCCCCGTCAAGCTTCATCTTAATCAGCATCTCTTTTTTCATAAATCCTTTACTTACTCCGGTCGGCGTCGCCCAGATTGTGTCCGGCCCGACCTTACAGGTTATGTTACCGTCATTGGCGGCAACATAACCTTTCTCATACATCCTGTGCCCAGCCTCAAGGATCATTTCCTGCGCGGTCTGATCATCGGGATATTCCCTTGTTTTCTCTATTTGCATTTCCGCCTCCTGTCGATTGGCTGCCAGCCGGAAAGCAGGATTCTTTTTCTGCTTTCAGCGAATCCCCAGCTTTCGGAACGCGTCCTCATAGGGTGCACGGCAAAGTCCTTTTTCTGTAATAATCCCGGTAACCAGGCGGTGATCCGCCACATCAAAGGCCGGATTGAAGGAAGCGTCCACACCTGCCGGAGCCATGGGCTCCTTGTACCACATACTCTTAATCTCTTCCGGATCACGCATCTCAATCGGAATATCATCCCCGGTCGGTGTTGCCATATCAATGGTAGAACTTGGCGCGCAGATATACATGGGTACTCCGTAATGATTTGCCAGCACGGCAAGCGCGGATGTCCCGATCTTGTTTGCGGCATCGCCGTTCGCGGCGACACGGTCGCATCCGACAAAAATAATTTTAATCTTTCCGGTTTTCATCAGAAGAGCTGCCATATTGTCGCACTGTACAGACGTCGTGATGCCCGCGTTGTAAAGCTCAAAAGATGTCAGTCTGGCTCCCTGCAGAAGCGGACGGGTCTCATCGCAGTATACATGCATATCCGTGCCCTTCCAGCCATGCTCCAGAGCTATGTACATCGGGGCAGTTGCCGTACCATATTTGGCAGTTGCCAATGTCCCCGCATTGCAGTGAGTAAGTATTCCCAGTTCTTTCCCGTCCTCCTTCAGCTCTTCCATCAGCCGGAAACCTGTTTCCCCGATATTTCTGCTGATCTGGACATCCTCTTCACGGATTTTCTCTGCCTCCGTGTAAAGGATACGGCGAATCTCCGATACCGGTTTCTCCCTGTTTGCCTGAACCGTATTTTCCATGCGGTTCAGAGCCCAGAACAAATTGACAGCTGTCGGCCTGGAGGAGGCAAGATAATCCTTGGAAGCTTTGAATTTCCTGTAAAATCCCTCGTAGTCCCCATCCGGAATATCATTGGCAATCACCGCCATTCCATAGGCAGCGGACACCCCGATTGCAGGCGCCCCTCTGACGCGCAGTTTCTTGATCGCTTCCCAGATCTCCTCCTGCGTACGGATCTGGATTCTTTTTATGGTGTTCGGAAGAAGTGTCTGGTCAATAATATCCACACACTTTTTGTCCGGCCCCCATTTTACTGTAATAACTTTTTCAAAAAAATCATTTAATGATGACATCTGATTCCTCCTGCTGTTTACATCTGTCCCCTGAACGCCGGCCTGCCGTCAGATTGTTTTTTCTGCTTCTTCTTTTGCCCTCTCTACCGCCGCAATAAAATCTTTTCCTGTACAGAACAGATCCTGGTGAAGGATATAGTCCTTTCCGGCCAGAATATTGATTCGCTCTGCCAGAAGACGTTTTTTCTCATCTTTAATCGAAGTGACATCTGCCACGTTTGCCATCCCTACCGTTCTCCTGTGAAGCTCTGTTCCTGCGTAGCCCGCTGTATCGCGCAAAATACCGGCAAGATAATAATCCCTGAATCCGGGTACCTTTGCCATCGGCTCTGTCACGCTCTCGTCATACAGTTTTCTGAATTTTTCAATAAACAGGTCTATGGCCTCCCTGACAGTCTGCAGGCACCACCCGCAAAAAGGCTGATCATCTGCAGCCAGTCCGTTATCATAGGCAAAAATCATATTGGCTACTACATTCCCTATGTCATATCCCATCGGGGCAAAGGTTCCGAACTCACAGTCAAAAATTTTGGTTTCATCCTTCTTTACAAATACAGAACCTGTATGCAGGTCTCCATGAAGAAGTGCCTGCGCATTCGTCATGAAATTAAATTTCAGCTTTGCCACTTCCAGATGCAGCGCCTGATCCCCGTACAGCTCTTTTTCCACAAACGCCCTGTTCGGCGGATATATGTTATTTCGATCTGCACCGAGATAGGGCTCCATCAGTACCAGTTTTTCTGTGATGTCGTCCAGATCCGGTGTGATAAACCGGCGTGTCAGCCCCTTTTTCTCCTTGTGATCCATAACGACATCGCTGGAAAGAAGAAGGGTCCGTGCCATAAAAGTAGAAATATCATCCGCAAAACAGGGGAAAGTTTTATGCTCCAGCATAGCGTCCCTCATAACCTGGAAATCGCTGCAGTCTTCCATTCCGGATGCGCACATAACCGTATCAAAAAAATAAATATGTGGAACCATCCCAGGCGCCATCTGTTCCTCCAGCCGGAGAATCTCTGACTCCTGGCGGTTTCTATCCAGAGAAGCCTTCATGTCCTTTGAGATTCTCGTTTCCAGTCCGGCCTGTTTGATGTAGATAGAATGGCCTTTGCTGTCAGTCACGCGGCACACATGATTCAGATTTCCATGCTCTGCCGGGATTTTTGCTTTCATGGAATCCCTGTCCCAGTCTATCTTTCCTTTCCCGGTCCCCTGCGTTTTTAAAAGCGTATATTCAATCACAACCTTTTCAGTCCCGACCGGATCTTCTTCATTTATCATTAAAAAATACTTTGAAAAATCACTCATGTTCAACCTCTACAGATAAAAGAAATGGTTAGCATATCAGAAATCCATTCATTAATCTTCCTTTTTGGACGCATATGCGGCAATCAATGCAAGCGCAAGAACCGCGCCCTTTACTGCCGGAAGCACATAGTATGGTACTGCCAGAATAGTAAGTCCGTTTTCAAGTGTAGAAACAAGCGCAGCTCCAATCAGTGTACCCAGTGCATTAGGCTTTTCTGCCCCTCCCACGGTACGCCCTACAAATACAGCCGCCAGAGAAGGCATCAGATAATTATCACAGCACATAACCTGCGCGGAACTTCCGCGGGAAGAAACCAAAATACCGGCAATAGCGATAAAAACCGCGGTAATCATGCCTGCCAGATAACGATATTTCTTTACATTGATACCGGAAAGTTTCGCCGCCTCTTTGTTTCCTCCCATGGCATACAGGAATCTTCCGTGCTTGGTATAGGTCAGGAAAATATGGGCGACCGCTACACAGGCCAGCATAATAATGATAATCCACGGGGCACGTCCGATTGCCTGAAAGCCATTGGACAGTGTCGTTTTTGCGGGGGCAGCTCCCCAGGATGTTTTCATACCGGTGGAAACGGCGCCTCCCCCGATATACCACTGTCCGAGTCCCTGATGAACGAACATCAGCGCACAGGTAGCCAGCATATCCGGAATCTTGCAGACAAGAATCAGAAACATTGTCATCTGGTACATAACCAGGGTGACTGCAATGCAGAACAGAATGGAAACCGGAACACTGAATCCAAACCAAAGATATCCGGAAACAAATGCGTATGCAGAACAGCTGGCCAGCGTGGCAGCAGACATGTCAAAACCATCCGGGGCCATTGTGATTGTTGCGGCTATGCCAAACACGGTATTGATCGCCATAGCGCGGAGAATATTGACCACGTTGCTTCCTGAAGCAAATTTTGTCCCGCTTATCATAGAAAATACGATGATACAGAGAAACAATGCCAGAACGGCAGCCCAGTCAACCAGAAATTTCATAACTCTTTTTTTATCATTGCTTGCTTTTGTATTCACAGCCTTTTCCTCCAGGTTCTATTTTGCCCGCACATCAGGCTTCTTTGCCGCCGACTGCATAGTTCATAATCCGGTTGTCTGTCGCCTCTTTTGTTTCAAGCTCCGCAACAATCTGACCGCTGTACATCACATATATCCTGTCCGTCAGGGAAAGAAGCTCGGAATCTTCACAGGACGCGTAGAGCACGCCCTTTCCCCTTTTTGCAATATCATTGATCAGCCGGAAAATATCCTGCTTTGCGCCTACATCTACTCCCTTGGTGGGTTCATCAAACATATAGACATCACAGTCCGCAGCCAGCCACTTTCCAACAGCCACCTTCTGCTGATTTCCTCCGGAAAGATTTCGGACAGACTGCCGGATAGACGGGGTCTTGATCTCCAGTTCACTGACCAGCTTTTCCGCATTCTGATTCACTTTCTTCCGCTGCACAAAAGAAGCTTTACAGAAATCGCTAAGATTTGCCGCTGAAAGATTAAATGCAACTGATTCATTGACCAGAACACCTTCTCTGCGGCGTTCCTCTGGAACGAGGGCGATTCCCTGCCGCACGGCATCCGAAGGATTTTTAATTTTCAGAACCCTTCCATTCAGTTCTATACTTCCTTCCGTTTTTTTGTAGGCTCCGAAAATTGTCTTGCACAGTTCAGACTTTCCAGCTCCAACCAATCCCGCAATCCCTACAATTTCTCCTTTGCGGATGTGAAGCGATACGTCCTTAATCTTACCGTCCGCCCCGCTCAGATGCTCAATCTTAAAAATATCTTCTCCGATCGGGCAGGACTCCTTCGGAAAATTCTCCTCGAATGAGCGCCCCAGCATCTGTTCTACAATTTCTTTTGTTGTTGTCTGCGGAGTAACCGGAGCATTTCCTACGATTCTCCCGTTTCTCATAACCGTATAGCTCTCACAGATTTCCAGGATCTCATTTAAGCGGTGGCTGATGAAAATAACGGCGATATTCTCTGTTTCACGCAGTCGTTTAACAATTTTGAACAGCTCCTCTGTTTCCGATGTGCTGAGTGGCGCCGTGGGCTCATCCAGAATCAGGAACCTGCAGTCCATACGCACCGCCCTTGCAATCAGAACCATCTGTTTTTGCGCCAGTGAAAGATTCTGCACCAGTGTCCTTACATTGATATTTGTTATATTCAACCTGGCCAGAGCCTTTTTGGCTTCATCCCGGACATATCTCCAGCGCATCATCCCGCCGCCATGCATAACCATCTCATTCAGCATAATATTTTCCGCCACCGAAAGCGTCGGAACAAGCGCGGTATCCACCTCCTGATACACAATCTGTATCCCCAGCTTTTTTGCATCCACCGGCTGCTGCAGAATAACCTTTTTCCCATCCAGAAGAACGTCTCCGGTGTATGTCGGGTTTGCCCCCGCAAGCACTTTCATCAACGTGGATTTGCCGGCTCCGTTTGCGCCAACAACGGCACGGATTTCTCCTGTCGTCACAGAAAAATCAACATCATCCAGCGCCTTTACACCAGGAAATTCAATGGATACATGCTTTGTTTCCAGCGTAGATTTTTCGTTCATACCATTTACTCTTTCTTCCCTCTGTCCTGTCCTGCTATAAGAAGACTCTATTAAGTCAGCACAGGGAGGGCGCCGGCTTCTGACCCGACGCCCTCCCCATTCAAGATCACCGTATTTTTTTATGTTCTGTTTCTCAGTGGATCAGATCCTTCGGCATCCAGCCTGCCTCGGACAGATAATCCAGATTTCCGTAGGTCTCCCCGGCAATATCGCCAAGATTTTCAACCGTCGAATCGGATTTCAGGTCTTGTGCCAGGATTGCGGTTCCGGGAACCTCTACAACATCAACACCCTTCTCTCCGGTCGCAGGATCGTAGATATCCTCGTAATCATCCGCCATCTCAAGAAACAGAATCCTCATTGCGATTTCACCGTTAAGCGTCCAGTCCGTAGTTCCAGCTGCCGTCCAGATATCCGGCCGCGTCTGCATATTGGTAACATCAACGTTATCAATATCAACAGAAGCCATGGGAAGCGGATCACCATTATTTCCGTTGAAATTATCATTCTCAAGAATCGCGTTATAAACGCCCTGCCCGTACAGGTCATAGAAGGAAACTATGCCGTCTACGTCGTCGCGGCTGACCGTCTGCAGATAAGCGGCTGTCACGGTATTAGCGGAGTCCACGGAATCCTCCAGCGGCTGTACTTCGCCGACCGTTTCGATTTTTCCGGCTTTTTCATACTCTTCCCATCCAACCTCACGGCGGTCAAACGGGCTGTTGTAATTCGGGCCTCTCCAGACTTTGATCAGGCGGACCGGTCCGTCCTCTCCCGCTGCCTCTTTATCTGCGATAAATTTATCCAGAAGCACTGTGACAAGGGATTTATCCTGCTGGAACATCTGGGTAACGCCATCAATTTTCTGATACTCTCCGTCTGTATAGAACTGGGTATCAAAAGTAACAATCTTCATATCCGGGTAAGAATCATGGATCTCTTTCAGGAATACATAGGAGCCGTCCTGGTTTCCATGGCTGACAACAAGCCCGTCATAGCCCGCCTCGGCACATGTACGGATCGTGTCCTGCCATTTATTAAAATCCCCGTCGCAGAAGAAGAAGTCAAAACTTACGCCCATTGCCTTGCAGAGATTATCGCAGGAATCCTTCCACATCTGGAAAATAGTCGCTGACGGAAGAAGCATAATGTAAGCAACCTTCTTCCCTGATACCGGATTATCTGAAGAAGCCTTCGCTATTGTTGAAGATGCGGATACCTTTTCAGATGTCCCGGATGCTGCCGAAGTAGAAGAAACAGCGGAAGATCCGGTTGAAGCTGATGCAGAAGAAGAGCTTCCCGATGCGCCGCCGCAGGCAGCAAGTCCTGTAACCATAGCCGCCGTAAGCGCTGTAACCACCACTTTTTTCAGGTTTTTCAATCTCATATCTTTCCTCCTTCGTAATGCTACGCGAACAGAATGTTTTGCCTTTTCCCCAGTCCGGAACGCTGATGCCGGTGACCTTATCATAAATTTCAACTTCAGCTTTCAAAATGAACGCATTTGATAAATATCCTTGCCGTAAAATCTAATAAATGCTCATTTATCTTGTTTTTTCGAGCCGTCTTGAGGCCTTTATTGATATTCTGTTCTTTTTATGTCACAATAATACTCATATGTGACTTTGATGTCAATATTTGTTGGCTTAAAAAGTACTTTTTTGTTGGTTTTGTTACCGTGCCTTATCTGGATTTGTGCACTTTTCGCTAAAATTGTTAAGCACATTACGATATTAGCCTATTGTTTTTATTTTATCATTTATGTTCATTTTTCTTGCTGATTACCTGTACCTGTGTTAAACTACCTTTGACAGAATTGAATTTACTCTGAGAACGTTCAGGGTTATAGAGGTTATAGACCATCCGGAAAGAAGAAAACAATTATGCTGAAAAGGACATTACGCATTCAGGCAATCGCAAAAGACATCATTCAGAGTCCTACCTACACCATTCGCAGTCTTGCCCAAAAGTATCAGGTCTCGGAAATGACTGTACGAAGAGATATTCAGTATATTGAAGAAAATAATTTGACAGTTCCGCAGCCTAACACGGAAGCTTTCACGGTATCGGAAAATGCTGCTGCAGGTGGGGGCTCTTCCCTGAATTATGAATTTACATCCGCTATGGAAACGAACAATGCCAGCAAACGGCGTATCGGCACATTTGCCGCATCCCTAGTTCAGCCGAATGATGTTATTATCCTGGACACTGGAACCACCGTCAATTTTATGGTGCAGTCATTGCCCCCGGATATCCCTCTTACTATTATCTGCTACAATTACAATATTTTGCCGGCACTTTACAACCGTCCCAACATTCAGCTGATCGTGGCCGGCGGATATTTCCATCGTTCTTCCCTGTCGTTTGAATCGACTGAAAACATCGAACTTCTGCAAAGACTGCGGGCATCCAAGATTTTTATTTCCACATCAGGTGTGGACAGGATGGGTCTGACCTGTTCAAACCAGTATGAGGTGACTACAAAATCGACTGCCCTGCATTCCTCCAAGACTAAAATTCTGCTTTCTGACTCCTCGAAATTCGGTGTCATGCGATCCAGTCTTTTTGCTTCACTCGAAGAAATGGATGTAGTAATAAGCGATACCAACCTGTCCGCAGAATGGCAGCAATGTCTGCAGAGAAAAAACATCGAGCTTCATCTTGTGTAAAAGAAAAATGTTGCTCCTTATGAAAGAGGACCGGTGACCGCAGTCTTTCGACTGTCGTTCATCGACTCTGTATCTTAGCATCTGGTTCTTTGACGATGGCGAGATTACTTTGTCTCAAATTAATCAATGCTTCCGACCTGCATTTTGGGCAATACAGCGAAAGTTCTTTAACTCTGTATCACTACGGATTTTTATTCTTGTCTTTCCACCACAGAGAGGGCAAAGTACCCGCTTTGACCTGTTCATTTTAATCGCCGTTCGTTCTCGCATAAAATGTTTTCCAACTGAATCCAGAAGGGGAAGAACTGCTTCCCTGATCCGGATACAGTGGCGAAAGCCATACAGAAAGCTGCCAGAAGTTCCTATCGCCTGCCAAAGACGATTAACGACTCTGTCAACCAGGTGCTTTCTATATCCATAAGCTCCATGAGAGCCCTGGAATCACAGATTAAGGCCTATAACCAGGCCATTGCCGACCAGATGAATACCCTGATGTCTATCAAAGGGATCGAGCCGGTTATTTCTGCCGACATTATCACAGAGATTGGTGATATCAACCGCTTCACCAGTCAGGCTGCGCTTGCTAAATATGCTGAGCTTGCGTGGAATCAGCACCAGTCCGGGGAATTCGACGCCGAAAACCGGCACCAGATTCTCTCCTGCAACAGGTATCTGAAATACTACCTTTGTTAAGCAGCATGGTCTCTCGCAAGATGCGATGCGGAGTACAGCCGCTTCTATAACCTCAAGTACCAAGAGGTTAACAAGTTCCAGCACAAACGTACCCTCGCTTTAACTGCCCGTAAATTTGTTCGGTTAGTCTTTCGACTGCTGAAAGACAACTGCCTATACAAGGCTCCGGAATCCAAGTAAGAGGCACGGTTTCCGGTGGTGTCCAAGCCCAGCTTCCTTAAAATCAGGAATCGGCGGGGCTTAGGTGGGTGTTTTGCGCCTTGCCGAAGATGAGGTCAAATACACGAAAAAAATGCGATTTTTTATTCATTTACATCTTGACATAACACCGCTGAACTTTCCTTTTGCCCGTTCTGTCTTTGTGCTGCTGCGCTGTGCTTCGCTTTCCTGAATGACGCGGCGGTTCTCATCCAGCCGTTCGCGGATTGACCGCTTCTCTGATGTCTGTTCTTTTTCGTCCGGCGCAAGTTCCGGAAGCAGCTCCTTCGCGAAAAACCGGATATCTCTCAGCGTGTTCAGATCTTTCTGGACAGCCGCAAGCTCCCTGTTCTTTGCCGCAAGCTCCTTTTCCAGCACCGCCGCCTCTTTGGAC
>OCTW011611422.1_pt1 | contig 37028 bp, 24 predicted proteins | sample 1539671 | NCBI WGS metagenome assembly OCTW01 (sample SAMN02144230, study PRJEB22623) | gut metagenome | biome: sheep rumen | host: Ovis aries | place: New Zealand
GGGGTCTGTAACTTCATTTCACACATCATATCCGACATCCTATTTCGGCAGCAAAGATACAAACAAATGGCGAATTAAACTAATTTCTTTAGTTAATTAAACTAAAACAATTAGTTTATTTGAATTTAATTGACAAAAACACATTCCACATGGGGAAAAGCGGCACTTCCCGAGGCAAAAAGCACCGCTTCTCGATGCAAAAAGCGGCACTTCTCGAGTCGAAAAGCACCGCTTCTTTTTTAGAGATTTGCGAGTCCGCTGATTATCAACGGATTATAAAAATCAATAGTAACATGAGACTTTTTTATTACAAATCATCACCCCGCAAGCGTCATTTCACGTACACTTTCTGGCCCTGACGGACGTAGAGGCCATGTTTCGGGGAGACGACGCGACGGCCCTGAAGGTCGTAGACCGGCTGCGACGTGGCCCCGCTGGGGACGACGGCATCGGCAGCGGGACGGGTGATGCCCGTGGCGACATTGTCGCCCAGGCGCAGCAGGCGCACGCCATGGCTGGGCACGTCGGTGGTCAGCACGCCCGCAGCGGGCTCGAGGCTGTTGCCGGCCCAAATGTCATAGACGGGCACCTGCTCGTCGGCCCCGTAGCCCAGCTGCGTCAGGTCGAAGGTGTAGGGCTGGCCCTTGGCGACGTAGAAAAGGAACTCCATGGTGGTGCCTGACGACGACGTGTTGTCGGTGTCGCACGAGGAGTCGTAGCCGCAGAGGGCGCGGAAGGTCTTGTAGGAGTGACCCTTGGGCAGGTCGTAGACGAGGGTGCACTGGGCATTGAGGCCCAGGCCCGTGGTGTACGACTGTCCGTCGACACGCAGCGTGCCGTTCTCGACGTTGCGGTTGACGTGGAGCGTGCCCCACTCCGAGGTGTAGCTGGTGTGCTGGAGCGTGGTGAGTGATGTCTCCTGGCCGTCGGCGTCGATGAGCACGGGGTTGATCAAGTCGGCGCGGTCGTAGGCGAAGCCGTCGCCATAGTTGCTCACGACAATCTTGAGCTGCTCGGCCCCCGTGACATCGCACTCCATCGTGGTCGACTTGGTGCCGGTGCGCGAGATGAGCCCCGAGCGGGCGGCATAGTCGTCCTGCTCGTTGGTGAGCGGGTTCTGGTCGAACACCATGAAGCGTATCGAGGTCGTGGCGCCCGTCTGGCCGATGCCCGAGTCGTCGGCGGCAGCCATGGCCGTGAAGCGCACGACGTCCATGTCGTCAGGAATCTGGAAGAAGATGGCCGCATTGGCGTCGGTGGAGAAGCCGCGGTCGTAGGTCTGGCCCATCACCCGCATCTTGCCGCCGTTGTCGACGTTGCTGTTCTCGCGCACGCGATTAAAATAGGAGTTGGTGTACTGGCGAGTCTTGTACGTGCCGGTCAGGGCCACCTCCGTGCCGTCGCGCAGGATGAGCGTCGGGTTGATCCAGTCGCCGTGGTCGTAGTTGTAGTTGTCGCCGCCGTCGTCGACGACGAGCACAAGCGTCTTCGAGCCCTCGGGCCATGCGATGTCGACGTCGACCTTATGGCCGTCGGTGGTGTAGGCGACGACCTCGGAGCGGTAGAGGGCCTTCTGTCCGACAATCCATCGGTTGTTGTCGCGCTGGAAGAGCGCGAGGTAGCGGTTGCCCGTCTCGGGGTCGAGCGACGTCCATGCGACGCGCCCCAGGTCCTCGTCGTGAAGCACCTGACGGGCCTCGACGCCATACTTGTGCATGCGGTGATACTCCTCGTTGGTGAGCAGCGAGAGCGTGAAGTCGTCATTGCGGGTCATCTCGCCGCCAAAGAACAGGGGCGAATGGCAGATGCCCCAGAGCGACATCATCGTCAGCTGCTCATTCTCCGTCAGCGACGTCCAGCGGCCGCTCTGGGCCGAGGTGTAGCCCGGGTCGCCGATGGTCATGGCAATCTGTCCGAGGGGCAGCATGTCGCAGTCGGCATAGTTGCCGGGGCGCGCATACTGGCTCCAGGCGTCGGCCTCCTGGAACACGGCGTCGACGGCGCTCCAGTTGTCCCAGAGGTCGTCCATCATGCGCCACATGTTGGCATTGTCCAGACAGTCCTGGGCATACTGCAGCTGCGTCTTGCCGGGCGAGAGGGAGAGCACCATGGGGCGGCCCGTCTGGTCGATGGCCCGGCGGATCATGCGGATCTCGTCGGTATAGAACGGACGGCTGAGGTCGTCGATCTTCAGGAAGTCGACGCCCCACTGGGCATAAAGGTCCATGATGGAGTTATAGTAGAGCTGGCCGTACTCGTTGTTCTGAACGGTCAGGTTGTCCTTCAGCCATGTGCAGGCGGGCGTCGTCGAGCTGTAGACCTGGCTCCAGGCGGTCTGCTCGCTGCCCTTCAGCTTATAGGAGGAGCCGACCACCGACTTGGGCACGCCGCGCATCAGGTGGATGCCCAGCTTGAGGCCCATGGCATGGAGCTTGTCGGCCAGGGGCTTGAAGCCCACGTTGACGCCGTCCTGCATGCACGAGGGGAAGCGCGTGGGCGAGGGCAGGTAGCGGCCGTAGTCGTCGATGACGTAGTCCTGGTCGCCCCGCTGGTTATAGTTGCCGCCGCCGAGCGAGGGGTGGTTGCAATACCAGCGGATGTCGACGACGACATACTCCCAGCCGTGACGGACCAGGTCGTTGTCGACGAGATACTGTGCGTTCTGCATCACCTCCTTCTCGGTGACGCTGGAGTAGTAGCAGTCCCACGAGTTCCAGCCCATCGGGGGCGTCATGGCCCATGTGCGGAAGGTGGCGACGTCGTCCTGTGCGGCCACAGGGCAGTTCATGGCCAGGGCGCAAAGGGCCACGGCCAGAGTCTTTAAAGTCTTTGTCAATTTCATAGTTTTTAAGTTATAGTTAAATAAAGCAATCAGTTCTGTTTCAGTTCGATGCGGAACGTCGTGCCGCGGCCCACCTCCGACTGCTTCACGAAGATGCGGCCCTTGTGGTATTCCTCGACGATGCGCTTGGCCAGCGAGAGGCCCAGGCCCCAGCCGCGCTTCTTCGTCGTGAAGCCCGGGCGGAAGACGTTGCCGATGTCCTTCTTGCGGATGCCCTTGCCCGTGTCGCTCACCTCGACGACGACGAGTCCCGACTCCTCCGTCAGGGTGAGGTCGATGCGGCCCGTGCCCTCCATGGCGTCGACGGCGTTCTTGCAGAGGTTCTCGATGACCCATTCGAAGAGCGAGGCGTTCATCCTGACCACGACGTCGTGCTGCGGATAGTGGCCCGTGATTGTCACTTTCTGCGACGTGCGCTTGTCCATGTAGACGATGACGCGGTCGAGCAGGTCGTTCATCGACGCCTCGACGGGCTCGGGCAGCGACCCGATCTTCGAGAAGCGCTCGGCGATGAGCTGCAGGCGCTTGACGTCGTTGTCCATCTCGGGGATGAGCTCGTCGTCAGGATAGTTTTCCTTCAGGATCTCGACCCACGCCATGAGCGACGAGATGGGCGTGCCGAGCTGATGGGCCGTCTCCTTCGAGAGGCCCACCCACACCTTGTTCTGTTCAGCTTTTTTCGAGGAAAGCAGGGCGAAGATGGCCACGACGACAAAGATCATCACGATGCCCAGCTGCCAGTAGGGATACTGCGTCAGCCGCTTCAGGATGAGCGACTCGTCGAAGCAGACCAGCTGATAGCCCATCGTGGGGCCCAGCTCGATGCGGATCGTGTCGCCCCGGGCACGCATCCGCCGGGCATAAGCCTCGACGTCAGACACATCTTTAATATTACGGTAGTCCATCACCGCGCCTTCAGCGTCGAGCACAATGACGGGGATGGTGTTGTTGCCCTCGATGACGGCCGTCACGAGCGTCAGGTCAGTCTCGGCGTCGGCTTCGTTGAGGGCATGCATGGCCTCGGCCCACACCTCCATCTTGCGGCGCTCCTCCTGCTGCAGGTCGCGCACCATCAGATGCGACGCCAGCAGGGAGGCCACGGCGATCAGCACCGCCGCCACCACAAGCCATATCTTCACCTGTCGGATCCGGTCAGTCCATTGCATACATATCATTAACGCTATTTTGGTCAGTTTTATTACATAAATGACCAATTTTTCGCATTCAGACGGGCATGAACAAGGATGGTTTCGTCCACTATTTTCGCGAAAACAATAATCATAAACGCCTATATAGCAATCATTTGCAATAAAGACAGACTTAACTTGTCTACTTTTTTTAAAGCATCATATACACAAGCAATTATTTTGTATTACCTTTGCAGCCGTAACCTAACATAACGAATCTTTAACTAACTAAAAAAGCAAGTATGAAGAAAACAAAATTCTTACTCATGTTGTTGACGCTCATGCTGACGTCGATGACATCTCTTGCACAGAAGCGCACCCTGACGGGACATGTCGTCGACAACACCGGCGAGGCCGTCATCGGCGCATCTGTTGTGCAGAAAGGCACCTCCAACGGTGTCATCACCAACTATGACGGCGACTTCCGCATCGACGTGGAGCCAGGCGCCGTGCTGACCATCTCGTACATGGGCTACACCTCACAGGACGTGAGGGCCACCTTCCCCAGTGTCAGCGTGACACTCCAGCCTGACGAGCAGCTGCTCGACGAGGTGGTGGTCATCGGCTATGGTGTGCAGAAGAAGAGCGTCGTCACGGCCTCGATTGCCAAGGTGAGCGCCGACGATCTGGCCGGCACGGCCCCGGTGCGTGTGGACAATGCGCTGAAGGGTCTGGCCTCGGGCGTCACGGTGACGGCTGCCTCGGGTCAGCCCGGTGCTGCCGCCCGCGTGAGCATCCGCGGTATCGGCACGATCAACAATGCCGACCCGCTCTACATCGTCGACGGCATGCCGCTCGAAGGCAACATCGACTACCTGAACCCCTCGGACATCGAGTCGATCGAGGTGCTCAAGGATGCCGCCTCGGGTGCCGTCTACGGTGCACGTGCTGCCAACGGTGTGGTCATCGTCACCACCAAGTCGGGCAAGATGGGCAAGACGGCCGTCAACTACAACTTCTCGTACGGCATACAGAATCCCTGGCGCAAGCGCGACGTGCTCAACGCCACGGAGTATGCCCTGCTCATCAACGAGGGTCTGATGAACAGCGGATCGGCCCCACGCTATGCCGACCCCTACAGCTTCGGCGAGGGCACCAACTGGCAGGACCTGGTGTTCAACGACGACGCCCCGGTGGTGAACCATGAGGTGAACGTCAGCGGCGCTTCGGAGAAGGTGAACTACTACCTCTCGCTGGGCTACTACGACCAGGAGGGCATCGTCGGCGGCAACTTCGACCGCTCTAACTATAAGCGCATGACGCTGCGCAGCAACACGAAGTATGTGCTCTTCGACGCCACGAAGGAGCGCGAGTGGCTCAACAAACTGACCGTCACCGCTAATCTTTCGTATGCACGCGTGAAGGGCGTCGGCATCGGCACCAACTCGGAGTGGGGATCGGTGCTGGGCAGCGCCCTCTGCCTGTCGCCCATCGTGAAGCCTTACCTCTCTGGAGCCGAAGCCGAGGCTGCCCTGGCCGAATACCAGAACCTGTACGGCGCACGCGGCTATCAGCCCATGTACAATGCTGAAGGCATGCTCTACACCGTGCCAGGCAGTGAGTTCAAGGAGCTGAACAACCCGCTGGCCATGATGGCCTTGCCGGGTGCCTACACCTGGGTGCACAAGTTCGTGGCCAACTTCGCCGCCGACCTGAGCCTGGGCTATGGATTCAACTACCGCATCTCCTACGGTGCCGACCTCAACTTCAACGGCATCGACAAGGGTTATAACATCCTCTACTACCTCTCGGGCAACAACAACGCCACGAAGAACGGCGCCAACGCCCAGAGCAACCGCGGCACCAACTGGCAGCTGGAGAACGTGCTGACATGGGACAAGACCTTCGACAAGCACACAATCAACGTCGTGCTTGGACAGTCGGCCAAGAAGTCGACGGGATGGTATCTCGGAGGCAGCCGCAACAACCTGGTCGACCCGACGGGTGCCAAGCCCTATATCGACTATTCGACCGGTCTGGCCGTCGACGGCGACATGAACGTATGGGGCGGCCCCAACGAGACGGCCACACTGGCATCGCTCTTCGCCCGCGCCAGCTACAACTACGACGAACGCTACATGGTGCAGGCCACGGTGCGCCGCGACGGTTCGAGCCGCTTCGGTTCGAACAACCACTACGCCACGTTCCCCTCGTTCTCGGTGGGCTGGAACGTGATGAACGAGAAGTTCATGGACTCGACCCGCGACTGGCTCTCAAACCTGAAGCTGCGCGCCAGCTGGGGTAAGAACGGTAATGAGAACATCGGTAACTTCCGCTATGCCGTCTACACAGAGTCGGGCCACAACGTGCTTTTCGGACGTAATGAGAACGAGATCCGCGGCGTCAAGGCCGGCGGACTTGCCAACCCCGACCTGAAGTGGGAGGAGAGCGAGCAGACCGACCTCGGCGTCGACTTCGGATTCTTCAACAATGCCCTGACCTTCAGCGCCGACTACTATGTGAAGAAGACCAACGGCATGCTGATGGAGATTCCCATCCCGAACTACGTGGGTGAGTCGAAGCCTATCGGCAACGTGGGCGACATGAAGAACAGCGGCTTCGAGTTCGAGCTGGGCTATAAGTTCAACGTGGCCGACGCCAAGTTCCAGGTCAAGGGCAACCTGTCCTACCTGAAGAACGAGCTGGTCAAGCTGGGCAACGAGAGCGGATACATGGGCACCGACAGCTATGCCAACGTCGGAACGATCGCCCGCGCCATGAACGGCGAGCCCTTCCCCTACTTCTATGGCTACAAGACCGACGGTATCTTCCAGAACATGAACGAGGTGATGGCCTACACCAATGCCGACGGCAGCCTCATCCAGCCTAACGCCGTGCCGGGCGACGTCCGCTTTGTCGACGTCAACGGCGACGGCAAGATCTCCGACCAGGATGAGACAAAGATCGGTAAGGGCATGCCCGACTGGACCTTCGGCCTGAGCCTCAACGCCGAGTGGCGCGGCTTCGACTTCTCGGCCTTCTTCCAGGGCACTATCGGCAATGACATCTACGACGCCACCTTCGGCCGTTCGGACGCCTTCGGATTCAACATGCCGCGCTGGATGCTCGGCCGATGGACCGGCGAGGGCACCTCGACGACCACGCCGCGCTATGTGGCCGGCGACGCCGTCAACTGGATGTCGTCCGACCTCTACGTCTACGACGGCAGTTACATGCGTCTGAAGAACATCCAGCTGGGCTACACCCTGCCGCGCGAGCTGACCCGCAAGGCCTTCATCGAGCGTCTGCGCGTCTACGTCGCTGCCGAGAACCTGCTCACGTTCACCAAGTATCACGGCTTCGACACCGAGATTGCCGCCGACCAGAAGTCGCTCGGAATCGACAAGGGCGTCTACCCGCAGGCCAAGGTGTTCACCGTCGGCCTGAACCTGGGCTTCTAATGTATCACCTTTTTTAATATAGACTATACAATGAATACAAACAAGATATTGACAACAGGTCTGCTTTCGGCTGCCATGATGCTGACGGGCTGCGCCGACTCTTTCCTCGAAGTGGAACCGCAGACCAAGACAACGCTCGGTGAATACTATTCCACCAAGGAGCATGTCTACGAGGCCCTCGTGGCTGCCTATGCCCCGATGCGTATGTACGACTGGAACGGTGCACAATATTCGTCGCTGAACGTCTCAGCCGACGTCATGGCCGACATCATGTGGACGGGCGCATCTGACCCCAGCGACCAGCAGCACTGGCACCTCATGGAGAACTTCGAGTCAACCCCGCTGACGGCCCTGCGCGGCGTCTGGGACCAGAGCTATCAGGGCGTGAAGCGCGCCATCGACGTCGTCAGCTATCTGCCCGACGCCAACATGACCGACCAGGACAAGGCTCTCTTCGAGGCCGAGGCTCGCGTGCTGCGCGACTTCTACTACTGCCAACTGTGGAAGTTCTATGGCAACATCCCCTACTTCACCGAGCAGTTGCGTACCCCCTATCTGGCTGACCAGCTGAAGGCCGACGACGTCTATAAGAACGTCATCGAGGACCTCGAGGGCGCCATCGACATGAAGGTGCTGCCCATGCAGTGGGACGACGACAACCTGGGCCGCGTTTCGCAGGCCATGGCCTATATGCTCTACGCCGAGATGGTGATGTATCAGAACGACCAGACCCGCTACGCCAAGGCCCTGCAGTACATGCAGGAGATCATTGCCTCGCCCCTCTATGACCTGAACCCCAGCTATCCCAACATCTGGGAGACGTCGGGCGAATGGACCAAGGAGTCGATCTGGGAGATCTGCTACACCGACGGACCTAACGGCAAACGCGCCTACGAAGGCGGCGTAAAGAACGTCGGCGGCACATGGCTGCCCCGCATCATCAGCCCCGACACACCCACGGGCGCACTGGCTGACGACGGCATCGACAACGGCTGGGGAACCTTCGTCGTGCGTGCTGAGACCTACGAGATGTATGCCGACGGCGACACCCGCCGCGACGCCACCTGCTATCATGCCCAGGAGGGCACCTACAAGCCCCGCTATCAGGATACGGGCTACTTCCTCAACAAATACCTGGCACGCAAGTCGAACCTCGTCGACATCAACGGCGCCACCGACGGCAACTTCAACAACAACCTCCGCATGTACCGCTATGCCGAGACGCTCCTCAATGCCGCCGAACTGCTCGTGCTCACCAACGGCGACGCGTCGAAGGCTGCCGACTACCTCAACCAGGTGCACCACCGTGCCGGTCTGACCGATAACCTGACGGCCACAGTCGACAATATCATCCAGGAGCGCAAGCTCGAGTTCGTCGGCGAAGGCAAGCGCTACTGGGACCTCGTCCGCACGGGCAAAGCCTCGACGACGCTCGTCCCCGACAAGTACGGCTATCGCACCAACACGTGGAGCGAGAGCAAGAAGTACCTGCCCATCCCGCAAAACGAGATCGAGGCCGCACAAGGCAACTTAGTCCAGAACAATTACTAACCATTTAATCGCAGACACAGATATATGAATAAGACATTCAAATATATAGGAAGCGCACTGATGATGGCACTGGCCCTGACGGCCTGCTCGCCCGACGAGTTCGACAGTCCCAGCCAGGCCGGCATCCCGCAAGTGGGGCAGGCTGACGTCAGTGTCAACGTCGACCAGACGACCAACCAGGTCACCCTGACGATGAACAACAAGGGCTGCTACCCCTTGTGGTATATCCCCAACGGCGCCAAGACGGTCTATTCCACCGTCAACGGCCTGAAGCGCATCTTTGCCACGGCAGGCGAATACCAGGTGAAGTATCAGATCGGCAATGCCAACGGCGTCAGCCTCGGCATGGACTCGGTCAGCTTCAAGATCGACAACACCATCTTCAACTTCGACCAGTACTTCAACCTGATGGCCGGCGGCTCTGAAGGCAGCGGCAGCAGCAAGACATGGCGCATCGACAACAGCGTCGCACAGCACCTGGGCTGCGGCCCGTCGGGCACCACCGGCACAGAGTGGTACGGCGCCCAGCCCGACGAGAAGGCCGGCACGGGCCTCTATGAGAGCAGCATCACGCTGACCACCGAGAAGCAGTACACCTTCGACCCTGGCAAGGGAGGCTGCGTCTATGTCAACACGGGCTGCACCATCTTCCCCGAGTCACATCAGGACGTTGACTTCAGCGCGCCCGTCGAGGCTCAGACCGTCAGCTACGACTTCGACGTCGTGGGCGACAACCTCTACCTCACGCTGCCTGCTGAGACACTGTTCCCCTACATTGCCAACGACGCCCAGTATAAGTCACCTGTGCGGTTCCTCATCGAGTCGGTCACGCCGAAGCAGATGGTGCTCGTCTACGACAACGGCGAGATTGCATGGCACTTTATCCTGACCAGCGGCGAGCGCGCCACCGTCTTCGAGGGCTTCGACTACGACAGCGACTGCAACATGTGGCGCACGGCCCACTTCACCACCGAGACCTTCTATGCCCAAGGTGGCGACTGGGCCGCCTGCCCCGAGCCCATCGGCCTTGACATCAGCGACATGAAGAACGTCAAGGTTGCGCTGCCCTGCCAGACCAACATGCAGTGGCAGGCCCAGGTGAAGTTCTTCTCTGACCAGACCACCAACGCAGCCACCAACTACGACTTCTCGCTCGTCATGAACTCCGACAAGGACCTCAACGGCGTCACCGTCAAGCTCGTCAAGCACGGCGACGACGGCACCTTCTACTTCGCCGACCAGATCGACCTGAAGGCCTACGAAGCCTATATCTTCTGGAAGAGCGACATGGCCGGCATCGACATGGAGAACGTCGACCTCGTGCTCGACTTCGGCGGATGCCAGGCCGGCACCAATGTCACCGTCCAGAACATCGTGCTCAAGGAGCATGGCTGCGACGACGGCACCGTGCTGCCCGTCGACGACACGCCCGTCTTCAACGGCTACAACTACGACAACGACTGCAACCAGTGGCGCACGGCACAGTTCACCACCGAGACCTTCTACGCCCAGGGTGGCGACTGGGCCGCCTGCCCCGAGCCCATCGGCCTCAACACCAGCGACATGAAGAACGTCAAGATCTCACTGCCTTGCGAGACCAACATGCAATGGCAGGCGCAGGTGAAGCTCTTCTCCGACATCGCCTCCAACTCGGCCACAAACTACGACTTCTCGCTCGTGATGAACACCGACAAGGACCTGCGCGGCGCCACCGTCAAGCTCGTCAAGCATGGCGACGACGGCACCTTCTTCTTCACCGACCAGATCGACGTCAAGGCCTATGAGCCCTACGTCTTCTACAAGAGCGACATGGCCGGCATCGACATGGAGAATGTCGACCTCGTGCTCGACTTCGGCGGATGCCAGGCCGGCACTAACGTCACCGTCGAGAACATCGTCTTCAAGGAGCACGGCTGCGACGACGGCGCAGGACAGCCCGGTCAGGGCGGTGGCGGCGACACCCCTGAGCTCGTCTACGACAGTGCCGACAACCTCTGGAAGGCGGCCATCGACGACGCCCGCGACTACACCACCGAGTTCTATTATGCCACTGGCGGCGCATGGGAGCCATGCCCTGAGCCCATCGGCTTCGCCCACGACGGCAAGACCATCACCATCGACCTGCCCATCGAGACCATGAACCAATGGCAGGCTCAGGTGAAGATCCACACCAACATTCCCGGCGATGCCGACACGCCCTACGACTTCAGCTGCAAGCTGACGGCCGACAAGGCGATGAACGGCGCCACGGTGAAGCTGACGCAGGACGGCGACGACGGCAATTTCTTCTTTGCCGATCAGGTAGAACTGCCCGCCTACGAGGAGGTGACCTACACCGCCACGGGCCGCCTGCTGCCTACGGGCGGTGCCGAGAAACTGATGATGGTGTTCGACTTCGGAGGCTGTCAGGCCGGCACCCGCGTCACCATCAGCGACATTATCCTGCAGAAATCAAAGTAAGATCATGACCAGAACCATGTTTTCTTCCATCATCCTATTCCTCGCCATGGGCCTCACAGCCTGTGGCGGGGACGGCGATGAACCCGCCAGCGGCAGCGATGTGGCCCTGAAGCTCAGCAAGCAGGCCATCGAGGCACCGGCCGACGGGCTCAGCACCAGCTTTGAGTTGACCACCACCCAGGACTGGGCCGTCTATGCCGACGACAACTGCAAGGAGTGGGTCACGCTCAGTCCCGCCAACGGCACCAGCCGCAGCGCCACGGTGAACGTCAGGATAGCCAAGAACACGGACTACGCCGCCCGCCAGGGACGCATCGTGGCCATGTCGGGCACCGCCCGCGCCGCCATCGACGTCAGCCAGCAGGCCGCTGAGCGCCCGGCCACCGACCCCTCCATCAAGGGTCCCGAGGGCTACGAGCTGGTGTGGAACGACGAGTTCGACTCGGGCACCACGCTTGGCAGCAGCTGGACCCACGAGATCTGGCCCGCCGGCAGAGTGAACAACGAGTTGCAGGCCTACGTCAACGGCACATCGCCGCGGGGCGACCGCGTCACCGAGATTGCCGACGGCACCCTGCGCATCCACTGCTTCAAGGAGGACGGCAAGATCTATTCCGGCCGCGTCTACGCCAAGGTGCGCCAGGGCTGGAAGTACGGCTACTTCGAGGCCGCCATCAAGTTGCCGAAGGGCAAGGGCACATGGCCGGCCTTCTGGATGATGCCAGTCAACTTCACCAACTGGCCGGGCGACGGCGAGATCGACATCATGGAGGCCGTCGGCTACCAGCCCGACCGCGTCTGGTCGACCATCCACTGCAACAAGTACAACAACGGCGGCACCGCCACCGAATCGCGCAGCACCACGCTTCAGAACGCCTACACCGCCTTCCACAAGTATGCGTTGCTCTGGACCGAGGACAAGATGACGTTCTACGTCGACGACAAGGAGCTGCTCACCTATCGCGACGACGGCACCGGCCGCGACGCATGGCCTTTCACGGCCGCCTTCTATCCTATCCTCAACCTCGCCTGGGGTGGCGACTGGGGCGGAGCGCAGGGCGTCGACGAGTCGTTCCTGCCTGCCACGATGGAGGTCGACTACGTCCGCGTCTTCCAAAAAAGGCCGTAAGCCGACAATATTGACTTGGGATTATTCTAAACCACGAATTGCACTAATCACACGAATTGGCTGCGCCCGGAAAGCGCATTTCAGATTCGAGTAATTAGTGCAATTCGTGGTTTATTTATTTTCTTCACATATCGTACAGACATAATTCCTGTCAACGGCCACGATCGTCGTGAAGCGCGCTTCGGGGTGGTCGTCGAGCAGATGCTGCAGCCGGGGCCAGTCGGTGGTGAGCCCATAGCCCGAGAGTTTCGAGAGGCTCTCCTTCATGGTCCACAGGCGGGTGAAGCTGACGTCGGGCCGCTCACTGTCCATCATCGCGTCGTACTCCGCCGCGCTCAGGACGTGGCGCGAGAGCTGTTCGTGGGGGGCCTGGAGCGTCTCGATGTCGATGCCGACAGGCCGGTCGCTGACCACGCAGGCGGCGCCTTTGGTGCAATGGCTCAGGTTGAAGTGCAGGTCGGGATAGTCGGCAAAATAAGGCTTGCCATGCTCGCCCTGGCTGACCTCCGGCACGTCGTCGAGCCCCCACACCTCGCGACAGGCGCGGCGCAGCAGCAGCCACGCGCCCGCACTCTGCCGGCGCAGGCCCTCACGCCGGAAGGCCAGGGTGAGCTCCCGCCGCCATTGCGGCATCAGCCTCAATGCCGCGTCGAGGTCGATCTCGTCCAGTCGGTCGTCGATAAAATACTTCATGCGGCTGCAAAGGTAGCCATTTTGCTGAAGAAAAACGAATTTTCGACGGAAGAAATTCTGCCGGGCGGAAGAAATGAAGCGCGCGTGGAAGGCTCACCTCATCACCAGCATCGAGTAGTCGATGTTGTCCTCGGCGACGCTGCGCCCCGTGGCTGGCGGTTCGGCCTGGCGGCTGGCCACTTGCCGGGAGGCACGACGGGGGCGCTCGACATAGCGGACGACGGTGTCAGGCGGCTGCGCGACGGGCACCTCGCGGGTGATATAGATGGTGTCGACCTTGGCCGTCAGCGGTGTGGCGTCGCCGTCGGGCTGACGCACGGAGAGCCCGAACAGGAAACCGGCCACGGCAGCAGCCGGCAGGGCCACGAGCCATGCGGGCACGGTCAGCCGGCGGTGCTGTCGGCGCCAAGGGCGCGGGCTCAGTCCGTTCATGTCGGCCTCGCGCTGGCGGCGGGCGGTGTCGATGATGGTTTGGTTGTCTATTTTCATGATTGTTTGTTTTTTTAGGGGGGACTGCGTTGGCAACGCAGCTTACTGGACGATGATGATAGTTCTTTTTAGGGGAGGAGGGCGGCGGCGAGTTGCTGCTTGATGTGGTTCATGATCTTGTGCTGGCGGCTCTTGACGGTGCCCTCAGGCAGCTGCATGACGGCGGCCGTCTCAGCGATGGAGAGCTCCTCCTCGAAGCGGAGGGCGAAGAGCATGCGGGCCTCAGCGGGCAGGGTGTCGAGCACCCGCCGGAGGGCGGCGTCGAATTCGGCCTGCGAGAGATCGGCCTCGACCGTGGGCAGCTCAGCCTCGGGCTGGCGGTCAATCTGAGCCATCGCCTCGGCCTCCACCTGCAGGTGACGGTAGCGGTTCTTGCAGAGGTTATAGGCCACACCGAAGAGCCACGTGCGGAACGGGCGGTCGGCGTTGTACGTGCGGCGGGCGTCGTAGATGCGCAGGAAGGCATCGTGGCAGAAGTCGGCCGCCAGCTCGCGGTCGCCGCCGAGCTGTCGCACGAGAAAGCCCTGCAACCGCCGTGCATAGCGGTTGTAGAGCTCAGCGAAGGCCCGCTCGCTGCCGTCGGCCATGAGCCGTTCGTCAGATAAACGAGAGAGATTGAGATGGATGAGCATGGGCCTACCGGTTGACAGTCAGGAGATTGAAGAACATCTGCTTGTCGTCCCCCGAGAGCGACGTGTTCGTCACGGCCCTCACGAGGATGTTCATCAGCCACTTATAGCGCCGCTCATCGTGCTTGGCATAGTAGGGCAGCAGGTCGGCCAGCAGGACGGCATAGTTGGCCGACAGCCGTTCGCCAGAGGTCCATTCCGGGCGGAACGAGACGAGCAGATACTCCAACATGTAGTTTTCCTCGACGTTGCGGCGCTTCACGGCCATGTTGTCATAAGGCTTGGGGGAATAGCGGAGCGTCAGGCCCTCGTTGTAGAGGTGCTCCTTCCATGGCTCGGTCACAGAGGGGGGCGTGGTGGCCGAGAAGTAAAGCTGGCGGCCGAAGCGGTCGATGAGCGTCTGCAGCAGCCGTCGCTCGTAGTCGTCGTAGGACCACCCTTGCTCCCATTGTGGCAGCGCGATGTCGAGCTTGCGCGACAGCCACTCGCGATACTCCTTGACGAAGAGGAAGGGTATGCAGACGATGGTCTTGTCGCGATGCTCGCGCATGCCCTCCTGGATGAGCCACTTGGGGATGACGGCCGCGTCGCCGTTGGCCAGGATGATGCCTCCCTCGTCCATGCCCAAGAGCTCGTTGTAGCTATAGCGCAGGACGGCCTCGGAATAGAGTCCGCTCTCGAAGAATCGCTTGGCCATCTGGCTCATGCGCTCCATCTGTCCCTTCATGGCCAGATAGCAGACCCACTCGTTGTAGTCGCTGAGCGTCATGTCGTCGGGCAGCATGGCGAGTGCCGCCTCGGCATAGACGTCGCCGTCGGTGCCTTCGCCGTGGCCTAATTTGATGGCCATGTAGGCACACATATTATAGGTATAGGTATTCGGGATGGCCTGGCCCATCTCCACGACGACCTGATGGGCGATGCTGTCGGAGCTGTCGCCCCACCAGCCCATGTAGCGTGCGGCGTTGTAGTAGTTGAGCCAGGCCCTCTCGTCCTTCGGGTTGCGCCTGACGGCCTGCTGCCAGGCCGACTTCTGCTCTGCATACCAGACGAAGTCTTTCTCCGTCACGATGGGACTCTCGATGGTTTGTTGTGCGCGTGCCATGCCGATGGCGGCAAGGCATACGAATACGATTGCGGTTCGTTTCATCATTGCTTTCATTGTTCGTTGGGTTGTTTCTGAAAGGTGATACACGCGAGCAGGAAAAAGGTTCACGGGATTGTCATTTTTATTGACAAGTTCAATTAGCGGTTTAAAGAAGCGGTGCTTTTCGGGTCAAAAAGGACCGCTTCTCGACTCAAAAAGCACCGCTTTTCTTATCGAGAAGCGGTGCTTTATTATTTTTCAACACATAAAAGATTATTATTCAAGTAGTTATGTATTTGTGTCGAAAAATTGCGAAAAAACACGACACACCTACACAATCAAAGTGAAGAGGACATACATCCAGTGGGCAATGATAGCCGCGCAGAGACCGCCGACGGTGTGCGACAGGATGGCCTTCGACGTCTGCTCGCGATAGCCCAGCGAGTCGAGCATGGCGGTGTGGGTGCTGAGGAATCCGCTCCAGCACATGCCGATGGCGGTGAAGACGGCGATGGCATTGCCGTCGATCCAGCCCTGCTCGGCAAATCCGGGCACGAGGCTGAGGGCTGCTCCCACGGCGCCCAGGGCGGTGATGGGGAAGGCAATCTGGTGCGGGTCGCCAAAGCCGAAGAGCCAGCGGAACAGGAAGTCGATCTTGGCCCCCAGCCAGGGCAGCAGCTCGACGCCCTCGTAGGCCTGGCCGTTGTAGACGCCGTCAGGGCCCGGGCCGAAGGTGAGGATCATGACGAGCGTCGAGATGATGAGCACGCCGGGGATGATGGCGATGCCCACGTCGACACCCGTGCGGCCGCCGTCGAGCAGCGAGTTGAGGATGCGGATGAAGAGCGTCTTCTCCTCTGCGGGGACGGCCTCCTGCTGTTCCTCGATGTCGCTCTGCTCGACTGCGTTCTCCGTGGCGAACTCGGGATGGGCCTTGACGAGCAGATGCTGCATCATGCGGGTCGAGACGATGCAGCCGCAGAAGGCCCCGAAGAGGCCGATGAGCGGTGCGGCGAAGTAGCCCTGGCCGATCATGTAGATGATGACGATGAGGCCCATGCCGAAGGCGGTGCCGAAGTTGGTCAGCGAGATGTACTGATACTTCTTGAAGTAGCCTGCGAAGCGCCTGTCCTGCGACAGCGAGATGATGGCGGGGTTGTCGCTCAGGAATGTCATCACGGCGCCCAGCGAGGCCACGCCCGGCATGTGGAACAGGGGTCGCATCAGGGGCCGCAGGAGCAGCTCGAGCATGCTGACGACGCCGAACTCGACAAACAGCCGGCCGATGGCGCCCGTGATGACGCAGATGCCCATCAGATAGAACACGGTGTTGAGCAGCAGGTCGTGGGCCGTCTTCATAATGGTGTTCAGCATGTTGGCAGCGCCCATCTGCCAGCCGATGCCCGAGAACAGGATCAGCACGATGGTCAGGCAAATGGCGCCCGACCGTATGGTCTTCATTTCAACTTTCATCATAAATTCTCAACTCTCAATTCTCAACTCTCAATTACCAATCACCCTCACCCGCCACGTCAGTCCGACGTCGACGAGCGACTGGCGGTCGAGCATCGTGCCGGCGGGGTTGGCGTTGGTGCCGAACGAATAGCAATAGTTGGCATGCAGCCGCACGCGGCCATCGCCCAGGGGGAAGAACTCCAGGCCGCCGCCCACGCGGGTCAGCTCGGTGCCGGCCATGACGAGCTGGTCGGCAGCGGTGTGCGTCCGGTTGACGTCGTAGGACGCCTTGGCATAAATATTCCACTTGACCGTGGGCCGATAGCTCAGCTCGCCGATGACGGAGCAGTCGCGCAGGAAGTATGTCTGATGGTCGGCCGCGCGGTTCATCAGGTCGAGCTCGAGGCGCAGGCGGTCGCTCAGCCGCAGCTCGTTGCCCAGGGCGATGTAGCTGATGTAGTGGCCGTCGATCCGCTCCATCATGTTCACGCTCCACATCGTGCTCCATGGGCCGTGCGAGCCATACCACATCAGGTTGTAGCTGTAGAGGTCCTCATGGCTGAAGGACGGCAGCTGCCGATAGGGGCTCTCGCACACCTGAAAGCGCAGCTTGTCAGCCGTCGTCAGCTGATAGGCCACGCTGGCGCCCCAGGCATAGCAGGGCACGTTGTTCCAGAACTCGCTGCAGAAGTAGAGGTCGATGGGGGCGCGGTCGTACTCGTAGCCGCCGATGTCGACCACCTGCTTGCCGGCCGAGAGGGTCCACTGGTCCGTCGGCTGATAGTCGAGGTGGAGCCAGTCGGTGGCATCGAAGAAGCCGGCGTCGAGCGACGCCTTGTTCAGGCGCTGGCGATAGCTGTAGGTCAGCCCGTCGGCAATCTGTCCGTTCATCTTCACGTTGAGATAGCGGCCGCTGAAGCCCGACGCGTCGTCGCGCCCGGAGCCGTCGACGTAGTCGCGCTGATAATCGCCGCGAGCCTCCACGCTGAGATGCTCAACCACACGTTGCTGAGCTATGGCAGACACGCACACCAGCCACGAGGCGACCAGTAGTAATACTGATTTCATAGTAGTTATAGATTTTACAAGGCGCAAAGGTAATACTTTTCAGCGAATATTCAACGCATATTCTCTTAAAAAAGCAAAAACAGGAACAAATGACAAACAAAGTTTGGCTGAATCATTGAAAAGTTGTAACTTTGCAGGCAGTTTTTATTATTTTATCATAGGAATATGCTTACACTAAAACTCATTACTGAGCAGACCGAGCGCGTCATTGCCGGTCTGGAGAAGAAACACTTTACGGGCGCCCGGGAAGCCATCGACGAGGTGCTCGCTGTCGACAGGAAGCGCCGCGAGGCCCAGCAGGAGCTGGACCGCAACCTGGCTGAGGCCAAGAAGATGGCCGCACAGATAGGCGCCTTGATGAAGGAGGGCAAGCGCGACGAAGCCAACGCCGTCAAGGAGCAGGTGTCGCAGATGAAGGAGACGAACAAGCAGCTGGACGAGCAGATGTCGAAGGCCCAGGAGGAGATGACGCGTCTGCTCTGCCAGATTCCCAATATCCCCTACGACGAGGTGCCCGAGGGCCAGCACGCCGAGGACAACCGCGTGGTGAAGAGCAACCTCAAGGAATGTACGCCGGACGACACCGTCGGCAACTGGACGGTCAATCCCACGCTGGGCATCGAGAATCCCCTGCCCCACTGGGAGCTGGCCAAGAAATACAACCTCATCGACTTCGACCTGGGCGTGAAGATCACGGGCGCCGGATTCCCCGTCTACATCGGCAAGGGCGCCCAGCTGCAGCGCGCCCTGATCAACTTCTTCCTGGCCGAGGCCGGCAAGAGCGGCTACACGGAGATCATGCCCCCGACGGTGGTCAACGCCGCCTCGGGCTACGGCACGGGTCAGCTGCCCGACAAGGAGGGCCAGATGTATCACGCCGAGGTCGACGACTTCTATCTGATTCCGACGGCCGAGGTGCCCGTGACGAACATCTATCGCGACGTCATCCTCGACGAGAAGCAGCTGCCCATCAAGAACTGCGCCTACACCGAGTGCTTCCGCCGCGAGGCCGGCTCCTACGGCAAGGACGTGCGCGGACTGAACCGTCTGCATGAGTTCTCGAAAATCGAGATCGTGCGCATCGACACGCCTGAGCACTCTCGCGAGAGCCACAAGGAGATGCTGGAGCATGTCGAGGGCCTGCTGAAGAAGCTCGAGCTGCCCTACCGCATCCTGCTGCTCTGCGGCGGCGACCAGTCGTTCACTTCGGCCATCTGCTACGACTTCGAGGTCTACTCGGAGGCTCAGGGCCGCTGGCTCGAGGTGTCGTCGGTCTCCAACTTCGACACCTATCAGGCCAACCGCCTGAAGTGCCGCTATCGCCGCGAGGACACGAAGAAGACGGAGCTCTGCCACACCCTGAACGGCTCGGCACTGGCCCTGCCCCGCATCGTGGCCGCCCTGCTGGAGAACAACCAGACGCCTGAGGGCATCCGCATCCCGAAGGCCCTCCAGCCCTACACGGGATTCGACATCATCGACTAAAGTCAACATCTACACACAACTAAATTTGATTTTTTGAGTATGAATAAGATTGTCAGGAAAGAACAGTTCTCGGAGAAGGTATTCCTCTTCGAGATCGAAGCACCCCTCATCGCGAAGAGTCGCAAGGCGGGCAACTTCGTCATCGTACGCGTGGGACAGAAAGGCGAGCGCATGCCTCTCACCATCGCTGCCGCCGACATCGCGCGCGGCACCATCACGCTGGTCGTGCAGAAGGTGGGCCTCTCGTCTTCAAAGCTGTGCCAGCTGGAGGTGGGCGACTACGTGACGGACGTCGTAGGCCCCCTCGGCAACCCGACCAAGATTGAGAAGTTCGGCACGGTGGTCTGCGCCGGAGGCGGTCTGGGCGTCGCGCCCATGCTGCCCATCATCCAGGCGCTGAAGGCTGCCGGCAACCGCGTGCTGTCGGTCATGGCCGGCCGCTCCAAGGATCTTATCATACTGGAAGATAAAGTGCGCGAGTCGTCTGACGAGGTCATCATCATGACCGACGACGGCTCCTACGGCGAGAAGGGCGTCGTCACCGTCGGCATCGAGAAGTTCATCGAGCAGGAGCACGTCGACAAGGTCTTTGCCATCGGACCTCCCATCATGATGAAGTTCTCGAACCTGACGGCACAGAAGCACGGCATCCCCTGCGAGGTGAGCCTCAACACCATCATGGTCGACGGCACCGGCATGTGCGGCGCCTGCCGACTGACGATTGGCGGCAAGACGCGCTTCGTCTGCATCGACGGCCCCGAGTTCGACGGCGCCCTCGTCGACTGGGACGAGATGTTCAAGCGCATGGGCACGTTCAAGAAGCAGGAGCAGGAGGAGATGGAGCACTACGAGGAGCATATGGCCCCCCTTTCGGCCCCCGAGGGGGCTACTATAGACCAAACCCTTGACCCTGCCCTTGAAACTACGGAAGCCCCCTCGGGGGCAGTAGGGGGGGCTTCCCTCACCGACCGCAACGCCCCCTGGCGCGAAGAGCTCCGCAAGAGCATGAAGCCCAAGGAGCGCACCCAGATCGAGCGCGTCGTCATGCCCGAGCTCGACCCCGTCTATCGCGCCACCACGCGCACCGAGGAGGTCAACATCGGACTGACCAAGGAGCAGGCCATGCGCGAGGCCAAGCGATGTCTCGACTGCGCCAAGCCGACCTGCGTCGAGGGCTGCCCCGTCGGCATCAACATCCCCTCGTTCGTCAAGAACATCGAGCGCGGACAGATCCTGGCCGCTGCCAAGGTGCTCAAGCAGACCTCGGCCCTGCCCGCCGTCTGCGGACGCGTCTGCCCGCAGGAGAAGCAATGCGAGAGCCGCTGCATCCACCTGAAGATGAACGAGCCGGCCGTCGCCATCGGCTATCTGGAGCGCTTCGCCGCCGACTATGAGCGCGAGTCGGGCAACATCTCGCTGCCCGAGATGGCGCCGGCCAACGGCATCAAGGTGGCCGTCGTCGGCTCCGGACCTGCCGGCCTGTCCTTCGCCGGCGACATGGCCAAGCTGGGCTACGACGTCTATGTCTTCGAGGCCCTGCACGAGATTGGCGGTGTGCTGAAGTATGGCATCCCCGAGTTCCGTCTGCCCAACAAGATCGTCGACGTCGAGATCGACAACCTGCGCAAGATGGGCGTCCACTTCCAGACGGACGTCATCGTCGGCAAGACCATCAAGGTCGAGGATCTGGAGCAGCAGGGATTCCGCGGCATCTTCGTCGGCTCGGGCGCCGGACTGCCCAACTTCATGAACATCCCGGGCGAGAACCTTATCAATATTATGTCGTCCAACGAATACCTGACGCGCGTCAACCTCATGGACGCCGCCAACCCGACGACCGACACGCCGCTCAACCCGGCCAAGAACGTGCTCGTCGTGGGCGGTGGCAACACGGCCATGGACTCATGCCGCACGGCCAAGCGACTGGGGGCCGACGTCACGCTGGTCTATCGCCGCTCCGAGGTGGAGATGCCGGCCCGACTGGAGGAGGTGAAGCACGCCAAGGAGGAGGGCATCACGTTCCTCACCCTGCACAACCCCATCGAATACATCGGCGACGAGCAGGGAGCCGTCCGGCAGGCCGTCCTGCAGGTGATGGAGCTCGGCGAGCCCGACGCCTCGGGACGACGCAGCCCCGTGCCCGTGGAGGGCAAGACGGTGACGCTCGACGTCGATCAGGTCATCGTGGCCGTCGGCGTCAGCCCCAACCCGCTGGTGCCGAAGTCGATCGAAGGCCTTGAGCTGGGCCGCAAGAACACCATCGCCGTCAACGACGGCATGCAGTCGTCGCGCACGGAGATCTTTGCCGGCGGCGACATCGTCCGCGGCGGTGCCACGGTCATCCTCGCCATGGGCGACGGACGCCGTGCCGCCCAGAACATGCACGATTATTTACAGTCAAAATAGTGTGTGTCGCGATTCCGTCGCAACAATAAAAAAAGTGTGTGTTGCGATTCTGTCGCAACAATAAAAAAAGTGTGTGTTGCGATTCTGTCGCAACAATAAAGAAAAAGAATGAACGGTCTATACACCATCCTCCTGCTCATACTGAGCAACGTCTTCATGACGCTTGCTTGGTATGGGCATTTGAAGCTCCAGGAGACAGGCACATCATCCAACTGGCCCCTGCTGGGCGTCATCGTCTTCTCGTGGGGCATCGCCTTCTTCGAGTATTGCTGCCAGGTGCCGGCCAACAGGCTGGGCTTCGTCGGCAACGGCGGGCCCTTCTCCCTCGTACAGCTGAAGGTCGTGCAGGAGTGCATCTCGCTCGTCGTCTTCTGCGTCATAGCCAACATCATGTTCCAGGGCAACCACCTGCATTGGAACCACATCCTGGCCTTCCTGCTCATCATCTGTGCCGTCTATCTTGTTTTCATGAAATGAAGAAAAATACTTTTAACACAATACGCCTGACCACGCTCCTCCTCGCTGCCCTCATGCTGATGCCTGCCGCGGCCGATGCACAACGCCGAAAGAAGAAGGCCGCAAAGCCGAAGCCGAAGGTGGAGGAGGTGGTCGAAGAGGATCCCCGCATCGCCCAGATGCTCGAGGCCACCCAGCAAGTGGTGTTCATCGACAGCATGGTGGTCAGCCGTGCCAACTTCATGGACTTCATCCCGCTCTCGCGCGATTGTGGGCGCATAGCCATGAACGACGGGCTCGGACAATTCACCAACGAATTGGGAGACAAACGGCTGGAAGCCGCCGTCGACGCCCAAAAGGTGCCGCACATCATGGTGCGCGACATGATGGGATTCTCGTGGGGCGAGCCGGTCAGAGCGAAGGGTCTGGGCGACGACGCGGCCAACTTCCCCTACCTCATGCCCGACGGCACCACCCTCTACTTCGCGCAGAAGGGCGAGAACAGCATTGGAGGTTACGACCTCTTCGTCACACGCTATGACGCTGAGGACGGCCGGTTCCTGCGGCCGGAGAATCTCGGCATGCCCTTCGCTTCGGATGCCGACGACCTGTTCTATGCCGTCGACGAGCAGCAACAGCTGGGCTATTTCGTCACCTCGCGCCGACAACCCGCCGACAAGGTCTGCATCTACATCTTCATCCCCAATGAGACGCGCCGCACCTACGTCAGCGAGGCTTACGACGAAGGGCAACTGCGCGCCCTGGCCAGCATCAGCCGCATCGCCGACACATGGCCCAAGGGCAACATCCGCCAGCAGGCCCTGGCACGGCTGAAGAACGCCCGCCAGCAACACGAAGTGAAGAAGCCAAAGGCGGAAGGCAAGATGTCCGAGTCGGAGTCGTTGCGCCACAAGGCTGAGGTCCTGGAGAAGGCGCTCCAGCTGGCTCGCAACAACTATGCGACGTCGAACGACAGCCAGCGCGAACGCCTACGCCCGGAGATACTGAGCAGCGAGAAGGAACTGGAAGAGCTCCAGAGAATGATTCGCCAAAAGGAGAAAGAAGAACGCAACCGCATCTATCAAAACAATCAATAAAGCCTATGACAACTAAGTATTTCGCTCCGTCAGAGCTCATCATCAATGAGGACGGCTCCTGTTTCCATCTGCATCTGCGACCCGAACAGCTGGCCGACAACGTCATATTGGTGGGCGACCCGGCTCGCGTCAACACCGTAGCCTCACATTTCGACACCATCGAATGTGAAGTGCAGAGCCGCGAGTTCCACACCATTACAGGCACGTATAAAGGAAAGCGCATCACATGCCAGAGCCACGGCATCGGATGCGACAACATCGACATCGTGGTCAACGAACTCGACACCCTGGCCAACATCGACTATGCCACACGAACTGAGAAGCCCGAGCACCGCACGCTCACCATGGTGCGCATAGGCACCTGCGGAGGACTCCAGCCCTTCACACCCACAGGATGCTTCATAGCCTCGGTGAAGAGCATCGGCTTCGACGGACTGCTCAACTACTACGCCGGGCGCAACGTGGTGTGCGACGTCGAGATGGAACGCGCCTTCACCCAACACATGGCATGGAACCCCATCAAGGGTGCACCCTACGTGGCCGTGGCCGACGATGACCTCATCAACCAGATAGCCGGCGACGACATGGTGCGCGGCTACACCATCTCCTGCGGCGGATTCTATGGCCCGCAAGGCCGAGTGCTCCGCGCCGACATTGCCGACCCCCAACAGAACGAGAAGATTGAAGCCTTCGAATACGACGGCATGAAGGTCTGCAACTTCGAGATGGAGTCGTCGGCCCTCGCCGGACTCGCCACCTTGCTCGGCCACCGCGCCATGACCTGCTGCATGGTCATCGCCAACCGCTACGCCAAGGAGATGAACACCGAGTACAAAAACTCCATCGACACACTCATCCAGAAAGTGCTCGACCGGATATGATCATTAGCATTGTTCAAACTATTGTTTTTTCTAATCCCTGCTAACACCTGGGCCTTAAAGTAATGAGCAACAGCGATACCATCTGCGCACTCGCAACTGCTCCCGGCGGAGCCCTCGGCATCATACGCATCAGCGGCCCCAATGCCGTCGGCATCGCCGGTTCGGTATGTTGCGGTATCACCGCAACCACCCCAGCCAACACCATCCACTTTACCCGTCTCATCGATGGCAACGAAGTCGTCGATGAGGCCATGGTCTCCGTCTTTAAAGCTCCCCACAGCTACACCGGCGAAGACTCCGTGGAAATATCCTGCCACGGCTCCCGCTACATTCTTAACAAGGTGTTAGAGCTGCTCATCCAGAAAGGTTGTCGCATGGCCCAGCCAGGCGAGTTCACCAAGCGTGCCTATCTCAACGGCAAGATGGACCTCTCGCAGGCCGAGGCCGTGGCCGACCTCATCGCTTCGACCAACCGCGCCTCCCACCAGATGGCCATGAGCCAGCTGCGCGGCCACTTCTCATCGGAGCTGAAAGTCCTTCGCGAGCAACTCCTCAAGCTCACCTCCCTGCTCGAACTCGAGCTCGACTTCTCCGACCATGAAGACCTCGAGTTTGCCGACCGCACCGAACTCAAGGCTCTGTCGGAGAGCATCGACAACCACATCACACGCCTTGCCCGTAGCTTCGAAACCGGACAAGCCCTCAAGCAGGGCATCCCCGTAGCCATCGTCGGCAAGACCAACGTGGGCAAGTCAACCCTCCTCAACCGCCTACTACATGAAGACCGTGCCATCGTTTCCGACATCCACGGCACCACCCGCGACACCATCGAGGACACCATCGACCTTCATGGCGTCACCTTCCGTTTCATCGACACCGCCGGCATCCGCCAGACCACCGACCAGATCGAGCAAATCGGTATCGACCGCACCTATCAGGCCATCGACAAAGCCCGCATCGTGCTCTGGCTCATCGACGAGCTGCCAAGCAAAGAGGAAATACAAGACATGACCGCCCGCACCCAAGGGCGCACACTCCTCCCCATCCACACAAAGACAGACCTCCGTCCTCAATGCTGCGATCATATCGCAGCCCTCGCCCCCGTACTCTCCATCTCAGCCAAGACCGGCCAAGGCATTGCCCAACTCGAAGAAGCCATCTACCATTCGGCCAACATCCCCACCCTCACCGACGCCGACACCATCGTCACCAACGCCCGCCACTACGACGCACTCCAGCGTGCTCACGCCAGCCTTCAGCGTGTCCTCGACGGCATGGCCCAGCGACTCTCCGGCGACCTCCTTGCCGAAGACCTCCGCCTCGCCCTCGACCAGCTTGCCGAAATCACCGGCACCAAAATCACCCCCAACGAAGTCTTAGGCAACATCTTCAGACACTTCTGCGTCGGCAAATAGGTTTAGTTTAGTCCTCTTTATATAAAGCTGAGTAAACCAAATCGATTACCAAAGGATTAAAAAAGAATTTTTCAGTTATAATGAATTAAATACATCTTGTATGATAAACCCAGAAATTCGTAGGTTACACATGCTTAAGAAAGCGCATGCAAAATCCAAGGTTAGGGCAATAAAGAAGAATGCAAAAATAACATCTTTTGATGTTCTGTATGAGCATGGTCGTTGCTTAATTTGTGGAAAAAAGGATGCCTCAAAAACTAATTCTCACCTAGTACCAAGTTTTCTGGTATCTATGTATGATAGTTACGACAATTCCGGAAAACGAGACAGAGACTTACAGATATCGATTACAGATATTGGCAGGTCAACATATGTTGGTGCAATACCAAGTACAAAATACGAGGATATTTTTAATGAGGATAGCCTTAATGACGAGAAGCGTATTGAGGAATTGAAAAAAAATCCAGATGCAATAGATTACGTATTTTGTCCTACATGTGAAAAACTATTAGCGAATCTCTTAGAATCTCCATATGCTGACGCATTTAAACAAAACAAAGGAATTGATGGTTCCATAGCTTATTATTTCTGGATATCTGTTATTTGGAGAATGAATTCTTGTCGCAAGAACTACGGATTCCAACTAGATAAATCAACATCAAATGCTCTACATGAAATGCTGTTATCATACCTTGACAATAATGGTCAGCTCAACGAACGAAACCAACCAAATCCAGATATCTTTAAATACAAATTACTATATTGTCCAAATTATTGCAAGGATACTCAAAAAGGATTCCAATACTGTAATTACAAGAACAGTGTACTCACTTTTATAATATCAGATTTTATATTGATAGGTTACTTAGGAAAAACAAATAATCTACCAAACAACTATATGTTCGATATTATTAGCGATACCATAAAAAAGGCTGATTATAATACAGGTAATGAAGAAACTGAAAACAAATTGATTATTGATATAAAAGTTATGGAGTCAGTAATCAGTACCTTTATCAAATTTGCCGTAAAGATTAAGAAAAAGCACTATGTCAGAGTTATTTCCATGCTCTGGAAGCAGTTGAACATTCCTATTCGACTAACAGAGTCTATAATGAAGGAAATATTTTTTGAGATATTTTCAGAAGAGACAAAATTAGCTGAGCGTGAAACTGTACATAGCATTGCTATAGCAATTGAATCAGTATTAAAAAAACATGGAATAATGAAACTATAGTCAACAATTGATATGAATACCAACAAATGAATACATATACTTATAATGGAAAAGGCGAGTTCCTTGGCTGTGGAGCGCTCAATTGGTCAAATTGGCTTGTGGCGCTTATTGGGGCTATGGTGTGTTGCCTCAATATCGGTGCACAAAACTTGCTCGTAAGGCCATATCCCTTTGTCCGTCAGTTATACACTAATCATATTTATGAAATCTTTAAAGATCAGGAGGGCTACATCTGGATAGGCACCACGGCAAGTCTGCAGCGGTGGGATGGACATTGGCTCATGAACTTCCGCAACACTGATGAACACACACACCTACTTGCCGACAACAACATATCCAACATCGCTGACACCCGCCAGCTCCTGTGGATATGTACCAGGGGGGGCTTAACTCTTTATGACAAACACAACGGTCATTTCTTTCCACCGACAGACAAGCGGATTCTCAATAAATGGATCAATGGAATCTGTAACGACAACGCAGATGGCATGTGGCTGGCCATTGGAACAGAATTGTATCATTGTAATGCAACGTGCACCAACATCGAATCAGTTAACCCTTTTGGCAAGCAAAAGGGAAAGTCTCATATCAATGCCATTTACACTGACAGCAAAGGTTTTCTATGGGTGTTGTGCAGTGATGGGAAACTGATGAGAGGACGTGACGGCAGGTTCGTTGTCGTTCCATCCATACCCAAAGGAATTGCTTGCACTATGTTTGAAGATGCTGATGGGCACTATTGGTTCGGTACTTGGGGACAGGGATTGTGGCAATATTTACCGGAAGGAGACCGAGGCACAGGCGAATGCTGGGTGCAACATCACGTGCAGAATGATGAAACAGGAAGCGAGGAAGGTATCTTTTTCTGCATACAACAAGACAAGGCAAAGCGCTGGTTATGGATGTTGTCGTACAAGAAACTCTATGTTTTCCAATATGATAGTGGAAAACTGACCCCCATAGACCTGACAGCCTATTTGTCGCCACTGCATGACTACACCAATATGATATGTGACAATGTGGGCAATATCTGGCTGGCTGCCAACGACGACAGTTCCATTATCAGTTTTGACTCTTCTGGAATACTTGGCTTTCGTACACTTCAGTCATCATGGCAGACTGATGGAGACCTCTATAATGTATATGCGGATGGCAACTATATCTGGCTGAACTGGCAACGCAACGGCTTGCAGTTGTACGATAGGATACAAAACGAATTGACCAGCTTGCACAACTTGAATCTGCCAGAAATGTCGGTTATCCGACCATCACGTAGCACGGCAGCGGTTTGGGTGGCGCAGAAATACTATTCTACTGCTTACCGCCTTACCCATCAGCAGGACAGGGTGACCGTAGATGACAAGGTGGACTTGGAGGCGGTGCTTAAAGACTCTCGTCCAATCATAGATCTTGTTGAAGATAGACAAGGCGTCGTGTGGATGCTGACGCCCCGTCATCTTGCCGCAAGGCTCAATGATCCTGACAGGTCGATAGCCATTGTGGACATTAAGGACCCAACCGCCATTGCCCAATCCCCCAAGACGGGCACACTATTGTGTGCTGCAGGGAAAAACCTTCATCGGTGCAAGGCTGAAGAACGATACCTGACCATCGGCAACGTGACAACGCTCGACATGTTGTCAGACAATGAGAAGGTGATAGCTATGAGTCTTGACAGCAACGACTGCCTCTGGCTGGCTACATCCATGGGGCGGACCTTCTTTAGCGACCGGGACATGAAGAAATTCAAACCTTCGCCAGTCGATTCATTGCTGAACGACGGACTTATTGAGGACATACTCTCCACGCCAAACTCTGTTTGGCTGATGAACGTCAAGAAGGTTGTGTGCTTTGACTTGCGGCGACAGACTGCCACCGTCTATCAGACAACCGAGGACCTCGTCAATATCCTCAGTTTTCGGCATCGAGCAATCTGTCAAGATGGAGACGGGGTGTTGGCTGGCGGATATGGCGGATTCACTCACTTGCCTGAACTGCGGAAAAATAAAACAGTCCCAGTTGTGCCACCAGTGCTTACCGATGTGCTGGTGGATGGGAAAAGTATCTTTTTTAGCGGTAATGGCGCATCCGAAAGTTCCTTCAGTCATGTGGTTTTGCCTTCTGATGCCCACAACATTGAGCTGCGCCTTTCACAACTGGCTTACTATGCCGGAACCCAGCAACGCTTGCAGTATCGTCTGAAAGGATTAGAAGATAGATGGTCGGAACTGGAATCGGCATATCCTCATGTCGAAATATCGTCACTCCCCTGCGGAACCTTCAAACTGGAAGTGCGAATTGCACAATCTGATGGTCGCTGGAGTGAACCTCTATTTGTGACCAAAGTGAAGAGGCTTCCTGCATGGTACGAGACAGCGCTGGCTCACATCCTTTATCTGCTCCTGGCTTTAGCAGCGCTGGCCGGTACGACGTGGTTCATTCTACGCCGGCACAGACGCAAAGTGGAGACAGAGGTGTTGCAGGCCAAGGTGTCTGCCATTACCGCAGATCATCATCTCACCGATAAGATGATAGCCATTATAGACCATCACCTCGACGACTCTGACTTTGGACTGGAGCAACTGTTGGCAGAGATAGGCATGAGCAAGAGCACACTCTACCGCCAGCTGAAGACCGAGACCGATATGACACCATCTGACTTCATACGGAACATACGCCTGAAACGTGCCTGCGAGATGTTGTTGTCGCAAAAGATGACGGTGGCGGAGGTTGCGTATGCCACAGGTTTCTCTAACCCGAAATACTTCACTCGATGCTTCAAGGATATGTTTGGCAAGACGCCTACGGAATATATCCGCAGTCAGCAAAAGTCGAACGGGGAGCTTGATGGACAAGGGGCAAAAATGTCTCAAAACAGGGGTCAAATCGTGTCATGATACCCCTGTTACCCCACTATAAGCCTATTTTGAACCTTTTTATGTTGCTATGAGGGTATTTTTGCACCATCATTTCAACACATCTAACATCTAAAGGTTTTATCAAAATGGCAAAGAAAATCAATCTTATCTCGGCATCACAAGCAGCTGCTTGTATGATGTCACTCTTTCTTGCACTGCCTGCAACGGAAGCCAGAGCAGACGAGCTGAAGCCTGTAACTACCGTATGGGTTTCTCTTGATGGAAACGACGCAAATAACGGTTCGCAAGATCAGCCTCTGGCAACGCCACAGAAGGCTTTGCAGTTGGTGAGGGAAATGCGACAGTCGGACAGCGGAAAGTCGCTTGGAGAGGTACACATCGTGCTTAAGGGTGGAACTTATTATCTGAGCAGCACTTTGGTGCTGAATAAGGATGACAGTGGAACAGCGGACTCGCCAACCATCATTGAGGCTGAAGAGGGACAAAATGTGGTGCTGAGTGGCGGAGCTGTGGTCAGAAACTGGGAACTAACGGAAAACGTCGTGGGATTGCCCCAAATAGCACAGGGGCATGTATGGAAAGCCACCATTCCTCAGACAGGGAACGCAACTGTTCCTTTTCGACAGATGTGGATTGGCAATAACAAGATGCGACGTGCCAGCACATTCGACAAACTCTCACTGCCTCGAATCTTTTCGGTGAACAAGTCCAAGGGGGAACTCATTGTTCCGCGTCCAACACAGAACTTCGCTAATGACAAAGGGTTGGAGATGACCATTATCCAAGACTGGGTAACCAATGTGATGCGGGTGGAAGAAATCACCTCGGCCGGCGAGCACAGTATTTTCACCTTCAAGAATCCCGAGAGCGCCATTGAATTCAAGCGGCCATGGCCAATCCTTCGCGCTGATGCAAGCAGCTCCACCAATCACATGTTCTACCTCTCCAATGCGATAGAACTGCTCAATCGGCCACAAGAGTGGTATTGCGATGGAGAGCAGGGCGTGGTGTACTACTGGCCTCGTAGAGGTGAAAATACCGAAACAACAGAAGCTGTCGTGCCAGTGCTGGAGACCATCGTCAACATTTCGGGAGACAGCGAAAAGAAAATAGAGAACATTGCATTCCGCGGCATCACATTTGCTCATAGCTCATGGCTACGCCCTTCGCTGGAGGGACATGTGCCACTGCAGGCTGGGCAATGGCTCTACGATGCCTATACTGATGCTTCTTCACGTGCTGGTAATGTGGCATGGGTGGGACGACCAGCTTCGGCCGTCAGCGTCAGCAATGCACGTTCCCTTTCCTTTGAAGACTGCCACTTCACACAGACAGCATCTACTGCCATTGACTTTGTGGCTGGAAATAAGCAAATGCTGGTGCGTGGCTGCACATTCAGCGACATTGGCGGAACAGCCATCTTGGCTGGATACTTCGGCGACAAGACTTTTGAAGCCCACGAACCCTACAACCCCAGCAATACCGATGTTGTTTGTGAGGGCATCGTCATCGACAACAACTATATCGCTCATCCGGCTACTGAAGACTGGGGATGCTTGGGTATTTGCATCGGTTATGCCTCAAATGTCACTATCAGTCATAATGAGATATACGACACACCTTATTCTGCTATCAGCATGGGATGGGGATGGACACAGGAGGAAAACTGCATGCACGACAATCACATCACAGGCAATTATATCCACAGTTTCTGCAATCAAATGAGAGATGGTGGTGCCATCTACACCCTATCTTCCCAGCCTAACTCATCTATTACCAACAACCGCATAGAAGATGTTGGCAACCCGATGTTCAATCCCATCATGTGGGAAAGCATGGCACACGCACAATTCGACTTGTACACCGATGAGGGATCTGACTACTTCACAGTGAAAGACAATTGGTGTGAGCGGGGAGAAATATCGAAGAACAAGAATGGTGCACACAATACATGGGGAATTAACAACAAGACGGTCTCTGCAGCAATCAAGCAAGACGCAGGACTGCAGAATGACTATGTCGACATCCGACAAAGGGTGAGAGATCAGGACCTTGCTCCGCTTGATTCTATCAGCGAAGATTCTGAAGAAACCCAGCAACTCTCTTATCCTATAGATAAGATTGCAGGCGAACCCGTCAAACAGATTGTGGATGGTGAGGAATATGTGATGCAGAACAGCAATACTACACTCGCCAACCGAAATCTCTATTGGGAATGGGGTACATACCTGCGCACTCACTCCGATGGAAAAATAGACGATGTGACATTCATCGCTCATGAACATCAGACGACTGAAGGCAAGACGCTGTGGTCATTCGAGATCAGTTCGGAAACCGGTAAAGGTAAATTTATGGGAAGAACCAATGGCTCTAATGTTCAGATCACAGATGATGAGATGCTATGGAATGTCAGCTATGCCGAAAGCAACACGAATGAAGGAAATGGTTTTGTTCTCTTGCTTGATGGAGACATGCCTGGCCAGGGGCACGAGATGGTTATGAACGGCAGCGCCGACTGGGTGGTTAACTATGTTGATGGCAACTCTACAGATAAAACTGCAGAAACCACTCACTGGTCATTTACACGTACGGCAGATATCAATGCCGCTGATGTCAAGGAGTACAATGAGGCAAAACTTGCTCTTTATCAATATCTTGTAGAAGCATTGCAGATGTGTGAAAGGGACATTCCAGGTGCAAAAGAAGCCTATGACAAGGCTATTATAGTGTATAACAAGGCGGCAAACACCATAGAGGAGATGCTGAAATCTGTGGAAGATATCAAGGAGGTCATTGCTACTTCAATAGTTAATTACCAACAGGATGTACCAGCCTCATACGGCATAGTAAATCCCAGTTTCGAGAACACATCTTCGCAACACAACACCAACAGCTCTGTGCCTTTTGGCTGGACGATGACCAAGGATGGAGTGGAGGTGACAGACGCAACACAGTGGGCTTGGTGTGGAGCAAACACCGACGCAAACAATACGGATGGCTACTTCATCTGGGGCGTATGGCACTGGGGAGCATACGGCAATATGGAACTCTCGCAAACCTTGAAGGGTCTGCCTAACGGACGATGGAAGCTTACCGCACGACTCATGAACAACCATACAGAGAATGGCAACATGGCTCGAATCTTTGCAGATCAGAACAGTATGCTCGCTGGTGAGGCAAGTGCATACAGCGAATTGCCTGAGGGCGAAAACTGCAGCTTTGAGGGGACGTGGGCAGAGAGTGACAGAGATTTGAGTCATGTCATGACCGTTTACGCTGATGTAAATGATGGTATGCTGACCATTGGCGCGAAGTCAAATGGATTCTTCAAAATTGATGACTTCAAGCTTACATACCTCGGCGATAAACCAACAACAATAGCAGACATCCCTAAGGACAGACCACAGTCGAGAGCCATATATGATCTGACAGGAAGAAAAGTCAGCACGGTAGGTCATGGGGTGTATATCGTAGATGGCAAAAAGGTTGTTTACTAACTGAACCATAGAAAGTATAAAATGAAAAGAGGAAGTGGTGCGCTTTGCGTATGCACTTCCTCTTTTTTGTGGTTTCTTGTATAAAACCGCTCAAGGCCAAGGACAACTTTTTCCCCCCTCAATGTCTTCGGTAATTCCGCCTCGACGGATGATAGACACCGATGAATTTACGCGAATGGCAAGAGAGTTTTTCGACCAGAAGTAACAATCATATACAATATTAGTTGGTGGTGTAATGTTAAATATGTATTTTTGTGTTCAATTTTATTTAAACCGAAAAATGGACAAAAAAAATGAAAAGTCGAAACTCCAATTTGCTTAACATTATAAAATTTTGCCTATTTTATGTCTCAATAGTTCTAATAGCTACCCCTCTTGGCGTGTATCTGATTTCTTTTTTGTCGGAAAGTAGATTCTGCGTGGGAAAGTGATTTTTTGCAAAGAAAAGCATACTATCTGCAAATATAGCTCATAAATCGCAAAATTTCAAGCATTTAAAATTTCGTCCATTTTTACAGATTTTTGATTTTTAACTTCAATATTTGCAGATTATCACCCATTTTGTCCTCCATCTGTCCCCCGAAGTAACACATTCTCCTCAAGGGACAAAAAAATACATAAGAGTGTTCATCTAATAATTTCATTCTCGTTTTGTTCCCATTCTACAACATGACTTCCAAATAATTTAAAGCCCCGGCTAAGTATGCAATCTTTATCTTTTAACCATTGCGCATCTTTACACTCTGGAGAAAATGCATCACTAGGCTCATGTATTTCGTTGCCACGACACAAGTCATATCTCCTACATTTGATGGATTTATCCACTAGTCGCTTATACAATAATTCCCATGATGCTAAACGAGCTACTTCTAAGTAAGGTTTATTTGTATCAGGGTTATTTTGAAGAAGAGAAGACTCATGTGACTCTATAAATGGAAAGCCATAAACTCGCAATAGAATATCATTAAACGACCTTTTATCATTTATGAGACCATCATATAGAATATTAAGTAAAGTACTTTCACCTGTCGTCAATTCTTCACGTGTTTGGTTAAAAACTTTCGGATAATAATCTAATTCCTGACCAATAAGCATTTTTAGTTGATTCAAGAGTTCATCCTGCATGATTTTTAGCATATCTTTTACAGACATAGACTTCCCTCTAAAGTTTATGATATTTAGCAATGACTCTTTATATAACTGTCTACCATCGGTTATATGAAACTCGACTATATGATTTGCAGTATCAAAGAATCCAACTCCAGGATTATCATATAATAATGAAACCAAACACAATGAAATCATTAATAGCTTATTATTAAATATCCCCGGATATAGTTTTTCGCATATTCTATCCACAACTTTATATGGTACTGATAGATGACGGTCATCAACAGTAGGGTCTATTAGTAACTGTATGTTATGAGCCATACCTTCAATAATTGCCCAATATCCAAAGTGATACCCTTTTTCTCCATCCCATGCTTCGTTTAGCACAAAATCATAAATGCCAATTCTTACCGAATGATGTTTTGTCCTTGCTTCTTCAATATCAATATCACGAATCTCGACTTCATCGATACCATAATCGTAATGTTGATATCCTTCCTTACCTAACTCTTTCGCAAATATCGGGATTGCAGAAGGAGCTACAACATCTATTTTAAGAGGCATTTCGATTTTTTTATGAGTAATAAGATATTTTCTATATTCTATATACAGTCGTGTATACAACCTCGTTCTGTTGACTCCAAACAATGTCTGGATATGCTGTATATAATGCACATATTCATGTATTAAACTGCCGTATTCTTCTGGGGTTAACTCATCTGCAACAAAATTGCTATTTTCAGCTTTATACTTTCCATTATCATCTACATATATATGAAAATGATTGGTTTCATTTCGACTTGTCTTTGTCGTAAACAGATCTAAATCGAAAACCGCTTCTTCGTCCTTAAATTTATCCATATTATAAATCTTTACTATACTATTTATTCAAGACACTTCTCAATGACCAATTTATTCATATCTGCATCAAGAGTCATAAAACTGCACAATTCATCTTATTCATTATTCAGAATATGCTTAGGAGCTTGTTAATCTCAAATACGCCAGAATCTCGTCCTGATGATTCTCAACCGCATATTTCATACCTTTTGTATACAACCTGAGTACACCGTTGGGAGATTGCCAACAATCATCAGCAATTTGCAAAAAATGGTTGAAAGTATCTATCGGGGCAATTCCTCCTTCGATTATTCTTGCCACAAATTCTTTTAATCCACCTGAAGTGTAATCCTTATAATATCTATAAAGACTAACACTATTATCGTTTACGTAATCAGGCCATTTGTCGATTACCACAACTCTTTGATTCTTATTATGAATAAGTTTATGTCTTTCTAAAAGTTGATTCGCATATAAATCTCCAAAAGAATAACCACAAATCAAAAGAGAAGGATTCTCTATTATCTTCTTAACTAGATTAGCATGATATATATTGTGAGGCATATAGCATATCTTATCTGTCTTCTTCAAACCTGTAATAATAGGTGTATAGAATATTGAATCACCAACTTGATTGCGAGGCATCCATTGGTGACCTAGCAACGATATCACGTCCTCTACCAAATAAAATTTATATAAATCTCGATGACTGTAATAGTTCTCTACTGGCGAAGGATTGGGATCTGCATACAATATGCATCCATGTAAATGATTAACCGTTGGAATGTTTCCAACAGCATTCCATAACACCTCCGGTTCAAATCTTTCGTATTTTTGTGTGAACCCGACAAATCCATCATTGTAATCACCAACACTAGTTTCTATTGTAGTATCATAGTTAAAATTGAAAACATCAAGTTTCCCCTTGAAGTTTTGCCAAAAATTTTTATACCACAATTCCTTACTATTACTTCTAAATTTCGTGTTATATGCATTTACAATATTGATAATTGTCTTCACGATTGCTATCAAAGACCTATAATACTCTATAGATTCATAATGTAGATCAGATCCTACCAAAGCAGATATCAGAGATATCGGATAATGTTCATGTTTCCACGTGCTATTATATGAATATAAAGTTTCTATAACTTCAAATAATTCTTCGAAGGACAAATGTGGGTCATAATGTTTTACTGCCGGATGAAGACGTTTGTATTCAAACTTTGCCAGATTTTCTATCTTGTTGTATATCTGTTTAATCAAATCTATTTCTTCTATATCTAAGCCTGGTACTTTTTGTTCTGCACAAATTTTAGTGATATTAGAAGTTGTCGGTATTTCGATTCCTGAGAAATCAAAATCCAGAACAGCACCTGCCCCTAATATAGCTGTTATTCTATTTCCCATTTTATCTATTCAAAAAAGACATATTTTAACTTCTCTAACCCTTCTAGTAGCTTCTGTGGATTCTGCTTGGCGAGCTTCTTTAAATTAAGCAACTTCCATTGTACTGATGGATATTCTTTGAAGTATTCAAATTCGTATCCATCCCACTCTGGCTGACCAGATTCGAAACTGATAAGGAACTTCTTATCCGCTTCTGTCATCAACGACTTTACATCATTAATGAGTTTTGTACGGGTTTCTTCAAACTCCTCGTATGTAAAAGGAATATCCGTCATACCTGCAAATTGGTTTTCCATTGCTTCTCGCTGGTCAATTAGGCGTGGA
>OCTW013423142.1_pt1 | contig 37021 bp, 37 predicted proteins | sample 1539671 | NCBI WGS metagenome assembly OCTW01 (sample SAMN02144230, study PRJEB22623) | gut metagenome | biome: sheep rumen | host: Ovis aries | place: New Zealand
AAAATAGTTACGGGTCTTTTGCGTACCTTTGCACACAAATTCAAAAGTATATTTAAAATGAATTCGATTTGATTTTCACTATATTTTTTGTACCTTTGCAGCAGATAAGACAATAACAACAAAGTTATATCTAAACAAATTCATGTACAGTTTGAATTATAAAGTAACGACAAGTGCCTGTGACAGCGAGGGACGGCTGAAGCGTTTCCCTTTCAATAGGAGAAGATGTAAGTGCAATTATTGAATTTTCTTAACTATCGTAATATATGAAAGTATTATTAGCCGCAATGCTGCTGAGCGGAATGCTGGCAGGTTGCACAAACAGTAACAAACAAACTACAAATAACAATATGGAACAAGAATTAGAATTGACGCAGGAGTGGGACAAGGTGTTCCCGCTGAGCGAGAAGGTGAACCACCAGAAGGTGACGTTTAAGACACAGTATGGACTGACATTGGCTGCCGACCTTTACACGCCGAAGGATGGCAAAGGGAAGATGGCTGCCATTGCCGTCTCTGGTCCTTTTGGTGCCGTGAAGGAGCAGTGCAGTGGTCTCTATGCCATGAAGATGGCAGAACGTGGTTTCGTGGCGCTGGCTTTCGACCCTTCCTATACGGGTGAGAGCAGCGGTGAGCCACGTCGCACGGCTTCGCCCGACATCAATACCGAAGATTTTATGGCCGCTGTCGATCCTCTATTACATCAACGAAATCCGCTCTGCCGTTCTCATCATGCACGGTGCCGATGCCCACTCGCGCTACTTTGGCGAGGCTGCCTACCACTATATGGTGGAGGGACGGGCCGAGGGTTACAAGTTTGTGGGTGAGCCTAACCCCAACCCCGAGAACAAGCAGCTGCTCATCATCCCCGATGCCTCTCACTGCGACCTTTATGATGGCGGCTACGAGGAAAAAGCCGGAAAGGGAGAGCCCAAAAACATGATTCCGTGGGACACGTTGGCAGAATTTTTTACGAAGAATTTATTGGACTCTTGATATGAAGCGCTTGAGCGTATGAAAGTGGTTGTTTCACACAAGATAAAGATGAAGCAAACCGATGAAAAAAGAGTTTTGGACATAATATGAAGATAGTTATTTTGGACGGATATGCGGCGAACCCGGGAGACCTATCTTGGAATGCCTTGCAGGACGTGGGGGAACGCCAAACTTACTTGTTGGCTTTCGCTTCCTTAATCGCTCTGGCAAAAGCGCCACGAGCTACAGATTCGCCATTGACAATGATATCGTCATCGGCAACATTGACGGAATCACCTTCGGCAACTGCAGAGCGACGACGCCAAGTGCCACCATCACGATAACGCGCCCAATCAACATTGCCCACATAGTAGAGTGAGAACTCGATATCGCGGTTTGTACCATCGTACATGAAGCCATAGAAGCGGTCTGGGGTCAACGAATAGCGAGAAATCTCGACGTAGTCATTGTCGTAGATATAACGGATGCGGATAACACCATTGCGCACTTCCCAATCGATGGGCGAATAGTAGTAACTACCCCAGCGGTCGCGAACATCATAGTCCACCTCAAAGCCTGTGCCACCGTAATTGTCACGCTGGACAAACTGGATACAGGTACGGTAGTCTTCGCCCGTCAACCCCCAACGGTCAACATAATAAGTACTGATAAAACCTTCCCACTGTCCATTGAGCGTATGGGCATCGGCTGCATCGCGATCGCAACTGGTGAGGGTCAACATGGGCAGGGCCATCAGAACCATCATCATGTAGGTATAAATCTTCTTCATAATGTTTAGTCTTTAACTGTTTAACATATTTCTTGGTGCAAAGATAGGAACTTTTCCGCACTTCACACCAAGAAATTTTCCTATTTGATAGTAGGGATATTCCTATTCTGCAGTAGAGGGTTGTTCTTCCTTTGGTTGCTTCTTACCGAATTCCGGGTCAACTTTGATGAAGGCAGTGACGAGGAAAGTAATAGTGCAAAGTACCATCACAAGAATGAAGAAGGCGTTATAGCCCATAGCATCCTTCAGATAACCGGAGAGCATGCCCGGCAGCATGAGACCGAGATAAGAGATGGCCGTGCAGAAGGCGTAGTGCGACGTCTGATAATTGCCCTTGCTGAAGTAGAGCATGTAGAGCGTCAAAGCCGTAAAGCCCATACCATAACCGAACTGTTCGATGAACAAACAGCTGCTGATAAACAAGAGATTGTCGGGCATGGCGTAACTCATGTAGACATAGACAATGTCAGGCAACGTGATAGCACAAACCATCGGCCACAGCCAGCGCTTGAAACCGTCGCGACCAGCCAGCATACCACCGATGATTCCTCCAAGCGTCAGTCCGATAACGCCCACCGTTCCACTGGCCAGTCCAAACTCCTGGGGCGACAGTCCTAAACCTCCTGCCGAATTGGGACGCATAAGGAACGTAACGCTCATCTTGGTGAGCAGGGCTTCAGGGAAGCGATAAAACAACAGGAAGCACATGGCGAACAGCATGTCGCGCGGTGGCAACTTTTGGAAGAACGTCTTGAACGTCGTTGCAACGCCCATCGCTACTTCACGTGCAGTAGTGCCGTGCTGCTGGTCGGCAGCTGAACGAGGCATAATATAGGTGTGGTAAAGCCAGATAGCAATGAATAGTGCCGCCAAACCATAGAACACAAGGCTCCAAGTAAAGGCCTTCTGGTCACGGAAGATGACCTGGAGGACACCGGCTACAGGGATAAGTACACCATTACCGAAAATGACTGCCAGACGATAGAAGGTGTTGCGGATGCCTACAAACCACACCTGCTGGTGGTCGTCCAACTCGAGCATGTAGTAGCCGTCGGCAGCAATATCGTGCGTGGCGCTACTGAAAGCCATGAGGAAGAAGAAGGCCATAGTACCCTGGAACCATAGTGGCGTACTGAGGGTAAAGGCAACACCAGCCAACGACGAACCAAGCAGCAACTGCATGGCCAAGACCCACCAACGTTTAGTGCGGTATAGGTCGACGAAGGGACTCCAAAGCGGTTTGATAACCCACGGCAGCGAGAGCCAGCCGGTATAAAGTGCTATGTCGGTATCACTCATGCCCAACTGCATGTACATGACAACAGCGACTGTCATTACGACGACGTTTGGCAATCCTTCACCAATATAGAGTGTGGGAATCCAAAACCAGGGATTTCTTTGTTTCATTTTTTGATGTTTTGTATCGTTATTTCGTGTTATTATTTTATTCGACCTTCCGACCTTCCGATAGTTCAATATCCGATTTGTCGGTTTGACGGCGTTAATAAATCTTCTTAATCTCTGCGCCACGATAGTAGTGCAGCAGAATCTGATCGTAGCTGTAGCCCTGCTGTCCCATAACAGCTGCACCAATCTGACATAGACCAACGCCGTGTCCCCAGCCCTTACCCTTCAAACGGAAACCTTTGGCAGTTTTCTCTACTTCAAAGGCCGAGCTATACAGGTGACTCTCGCTCAGTGCACGTCGAATTTCCAGTTCCTTACCGATGGTAAAGGTTTTCTTCGTACCCACAATCTTCAGTTTCCAGATACGTCCGCTCTTACCTCGCTCCAACGGAACCAAGTCGACAATATCGCCGAAGTCCTCCTTCAGTTTCTCATTGACAATGCGTGTCAGTTCCTGACTGGTATATTCCACTGTCCATTCATAAAAGTCATTGGTCTCCATATCATAGTCGTTAAGCACTTGTGAAAGCACGGCTTTGTCATGAGTATTACAGAAAGGATCCTCGACTGACACCAGATATGGCTTGGGGGTATCCTCCCAGCAGTATTGGTACTCTTCGGTGACTCCACCGCAACACTTTGAGAAGCGGGCGTCACAAATCTCGTTGTCGTAGAGCAGAATCTGTCCACGAGTAGCCTTTAATGCTTGCTCCACGGCACGACTGGTCTGCTTGGTAATGCCCTGATAGCGTTGGCAATGGTCATCGGCACAGACGTCGAAGAGAGTATGGTCCTCGCGGTCGTACCAACGAATCAGCTCATCGTCTTTCTTAATGAACGAGAAGAAACCATCTTTCTGTTGCTTGTTGCTCTCACGATTCTTCATCTGTGCCAACAACCACGAACGGCTGATGACAGCATGAGCTTTCAGCAATTCCAGTCCGGCCGTTGCCTTCATCTCACTACTGATGACAGAGGCAAGATACTGTTCGACGGGCAACTCATTGATAGCCACAATCTTGTCACTCTCGACCACCAGTCGCAACGTACCCAGGAATACCTGTGTCTCCTTGCGCTCCCAGTGGAAGTTGACACCGATGGTTACGTCGAATAGCGAGAATGACGCATCAGCGGACGACGGAGTGAAAGTCAGCTCACGATATTGATTGCCGTTCCACCGGATTCCACCCTCGGAAAACTCTACGAATTGTTTACCCTCAATGGTTTCGCCCTTAGCAGTGTAAGGGGCATTGAGCGAGAAAACAATCTTCTCAGCGCTGACAATGCCCACTGTGACCTCAGGCTGTGTCTTGAACTTCAGACTTTTATCTTGGCGCTTAGCGTTTTGTGCTTTCAGCTTTGCATTCTTCAGGCGTTCCACCACCTCGCGCATATCGGCAGCAGTAAGTGACACCTCCTGATAGATGTCTTTCACCAACTCTGGCGTCACGCGACGGAAATCTTCTTCGCGCGGCGTGATGATAAGTCCACCCATATCGACAGCTCCTGGACTGATGATGTATTGGTTGTCGCCCGTTGCCGTATAGCAATCGGGGCGATGCTTCCTGCGTGGCAGTACTACGCTCAGAATGGTGTCGTCCATGCGCCACATGATAATATTCATCATAGGTTCAGTGCCATCCTCCGCAGGTGGCAGACAATCGTAGAGACGACGGAACAACTGTTCGCCGGCATCCTGTCGCTGACTCTTGATAACGAAGGCTGACGCAGGATAGTCGACCACCTGCCAAATGCCATTGTCATCATCGTCCTTGACGACATCAACCAGACTGCGACTCAGTCGCTGCCATGCCTGCTGCAGGGGCAAGCGCCCAGTGCTGACAGCCTGTAGATGAGCATGGTCTGGTGCAGATGCTCCACAATGGGGACCATTATATAATAAGGTAAGATCGGTGTTGCGTTCAGCCAATCGTAGCATCTCGTCGTACATAGGCAGAATGCGCTGGGGCGTATGCTTCAGCGTGGGCAGTGTCAGGTGTACGGGCAAAATGGGGAATGGATTAACCAGCAGTTCGTATTTGTCATCTACCACACGATGCATTTGCTGCTGCGGACGGTTCTTGGCACAAAGGAAGCAAGGGCGCTCAGCAATGGACTTGGCATCAATCTTGGCGCCTGTTGAACTGATGCGGGCAGGATTCCACTGTACAGACAGTGCAATCGTGTCAGTTATCAGTTCACGAGTCTTGACCAATTCCAAGTCGCGGTATCGCTGACGGACATCATCCCACGTCTGCAACTGCCGATGGAAGAAGCGCATCAAAGGCGACTCTGTCATAGAGTCCGCTTTGTGCTGATTCATTTGTTGGCGGGCATAAAGTTCCAATGTACGCAGACGGTCCTTATAGAGGTTGTTGGCATTGATTTTCTCAACGGATAGAGCTGCATCACTATTACCACCCCAACGACGGCATAGGTAGAGTTCTGTGAAGATACGTCCTATACGGTAATGGCGCGAGAATAGCAGTCCTAGGGCATAATCCTCACCATACGATGTGTTGGGGAACTGTACCTGGCGCAGCAACGGAGTGAAAAAGGCACGTGGAGCACCCAAGCCATTGATGCGAAGGGCATTATTGGGGCCATTCTCATCCGTCCATTCCTGATGTGCAATTAGACCAGGAGGCAATGTCTGCAGCTCGAAGTCGCACATACGGTACGAACCGATAATCATGGCTGCCTTCTGCTTGTAGAAGGCATCAACGACGGTTTGCAATGTCTTGGGTGACGAATACAGGTCGTCGGAATCCAGTTGGACGGCAAAACGGCCACAGAAAACACTGTTGATAGCTTCGTTCCAGCAACCGCCAATACCTAAATCCATGCGGTCGGGAACAATGACATGCAGTTTTTCGCCATGACGTGATAATAGTTCGGACAGAATTTCGCTTGTTCCGTCTGTAGAGTGGTTGTCCACAACAATGACATTATAGCGGAAGTTGGCCTTCTGCGAGAGTGCACTCTCCACAGCATCGCGTACGGTCTTGACACGATTGAATACGGGAATAACCACCGAGGCCTCGATGTCAAAGGACTGTTCCTCAAAATCGACATTAGCATATTGCGTGGTATCGACCAGAGCGCCAATCTGTCGCAGATGTGACGTACAGGCCTGTTCCATCTCTATCTGCACATCTCGATTGGCAGGGGTGACATAGTCAAACTGTTTGACACCAGAGGCACGCAAATCTAATTCTTCCTCAGTATAAAGGTACTCGTTAAGGTGGAAAAGACTGCCCTCGCGACTTAGGAACAATCGCAAATCATAGAATCCGGCATATTTGTATGTCGCATCATGATCGGAGGTGGCATATTTGTGCAAAAGCGACGTGCGCAGTAACATCAGGGAGCCAAAGTCGAAATCATCGCGCAAGGAACCGTCTTGATAATCTATAACGGGATGAGCCTTGCGTTGGCCTTGCTCCATTGTGTAGCGGTCACTGTACACGAGAGCTGCTCTTGTGTCGTTAGCCACCAGCATCAAGCGCTCCACGGCTGATGCTCCGATAACCAACGGAGTCGTTTTCAGACTCAACAAAACATATTCAGCAACAGCATTCTCAGCCAGCTTGCTAACAAAATCGCTACTTACCAAGTTGTCGGTAATGACAAAGGAACAATCCTGTGGTGCCTTTTCCTGAGCAGCAAGTTCAGCATTAACAAGTAAAAAAATATGTCTGACGCAACTGCTATGACGAAGTTGACTGACCAGTGGCTGTACCTCTGATAGCGACTGGCAGGCTATAAAACAATCTGTTTTTTGTATCATGATTGACAATAGGTTTTCAAAATTACGTGCAAAGTTACTGTTTTTTTTCGATATAACCGCATAAAATGCTCTTAAAAGAAATAAATTCTTCATTCTTCATTCTTCATTCTTCATTTTTGTTTGTACCTTTGCAGCCATGAATCAGCAAACGACAACAGGTTCTGGGATTAAGAAACGGCTCTTGGGTCTCACTCCGACCGAGTTGAAAGAACTTGTCGGAGGTCTGGGAATGCCGTCTTTTACAGCCAAGCAGATAGTGCAATGGTTGTACGAGAAGCATGTGTCTACGATTGACCAGATGACGAACTTGTCAAAGCAGAGCCGGCAGCGTCTCGCTGATTACTATGAGGTAGGCACGATGCAGCCTATAGACTGCCAGCGTTCGAAGGACGGTACAATCAAGTACCTGTTTCCTGTTTGTTGTGATAGCATTTCAACTAACAGTCCATCGCAAACAGCTAACAGTCAATTCGTAGAAACGGTTTTCATCCCGGACCACGACCGTGCCACGCTGTGTGTCTCATGTCAAGTCGGGTGCAAGATGAACTGTCTGTTCTGCCAGACGGGCAAACAAGGATGGCACGGCAACTTGAGTGCAGCAGACATCCTGAACCAGATTGTCGCTTTACCCGAGGTGGATCGTTTAACGAATATTGTATTCATGGGACAAGGTGAACCCATGGACAACCTCGATGCAGTGCTGAAAGCCTGCGAAGTATTGACGGCAGACTGGGGCTTTGCATGGAGTCCCAAGCGCATTACCGTCAGCTCGGTGGGAGTACGCGGTAAATTGAAACGCTTCCTCGACGAGAGTCAGTGCCATATAGCCATCTCCATGCACTCACCTCTCCATGAGCAGCGTCTGCAACTGATGCCCGCTGAAAAGGCAATGCCTCTCGAAGAGACGATAGCACTGCTGCGCCAATATGATTTCACTCACCAACGCCGCTGCTCGTTTGAGTATATTTGCTTTGGTGGACTCAACGACTCGCCACTATACGGTCGTGAAATCCTGCGCCGACTGGAAGGTCTGGAGTGTCGTGTCAACCTGATACGTTTTCATGAAATTCCCGGCGTTGACCTGCCTGCCTCTGACGAGAAACGCATGGAGGCTCTTCGCGACTATCTGACCAGCCACGGCATTACAACCACCATTCGCGCCAGTCGAGGACAAGACATCTTTGCCGCTTGTGGTTTGCTCTCCACTGCCAGACAGAATGAATTGAAACAATAAACGTTGAAATACCGGAATATCGACATAAAGAAATATCGTAATAACGCTATAACGCCAAAATATCAACAATGGAACAAGAAAGAAAAATTCGCGTGGCTATCACGCAAGGAGATACGAATGGTGTGGGTTACGAGGTGATTCTCAAGGTCTTTGCTGACCCTAGCATGCTCGAACTTTGCACACCTATCATTTATGGTTCGTCCAAGATTGCGGCTTACCATCGCAAGGCACTCAATCTGGAAGTACCCTATACTGTCATCAACCATGCCGAGGAGGCTCGCGACGGACGTCTGAACCTGCTCAACTGCTTCGATGACGAGGTAAAGATTGAGTTGGGGCAACCTTCACAAGAAGCTGGCAATGCCGCATTAAAAGCCCTCGACCGGGCAATGACGGACTATCGCAGCGCCCTCTATGATGTCTTGGTAACTGCCCCTATCAATAAGGCTACTATCCAGAGCCCGGGATTCCATTTCCATGGTCACACAGAGTATATTGAGACCAGCGTGGGCGACGGACAGAAGGCATTGATGATCTTGATGAACGATCAGCTGCGCGTGGCACTGGTAACAACTCATCTGCCTATCAAAGATGTGGCACAGGCTATCACCAAGGATGCTGTCATCCAGAAAGCGACCATCTTCCACCAAGCCCTGCGTCGTGATTTCCGAATAAACAATCCCCGCATTGCTATTCTGGCTTTGAATCCACATGCAGGAGACGACGGACTGTTAGGCGATGAAGAGAAAAACGTGATATCTCCAGCTATCGAGGCACTGGCCGAAAAAGGTATTCAGGCCTTTGGTCCCTACCCCGCCGACGGTTTCTTCGGTGCTGGTTCATACCTGCATTTTGACGGTATTCTGGCCATGTATCACGATCAAGGGTTGGCACCCTTTAAGACTATTGCGCTCGATAACGGCGTGAATTACACGGCAGGTCTGCCTATTGTCCGTACTTCGCCCGATCATGGTACAGCCTACGATATCGCCGGCCAGGATAAGGCAGATGAGAACTCTATGCGACAAGCTATCTACACGGCTATCGACGTGTTCCGCAACAGAAAAAATTACGATGCGCCCCTACAGAACCCGTTGCCCAAGCTATTCCACGAGAAACGCGAAGATGGTGACAAGGCACGTTTTACACGTCCCAAAGACCAATTCAAATCTGACAGTCCACGTAGAAGCGAGAGAAGTTCAGAGGTTGTCGCAGAGAAGAAAACGGAGGCAGAAAGTTAATTTTCTGCCAAAGTGTGCCATAATGTCAGATTTTTATTGTACCTTTGTCGGCTAAATGAAGACTTCCGAACTTCAGACCATCAAACAGCGTTATAATATCGTAGGAAACTGCGAGGCTTTGAATAACGCACTCGACGTCGCTCTCAAGGTGGCGCCGATAGACTTGAGCGTGCTTATCATCGGTGAGAGCGGCGTGGGTAAGGATATCCTGCCACGTGTTATTCACGACAATTCGCCACGTCGCCGAGAGAAGTATTTTGCCATTAACTGCGGAGCCATTCCAGAAGGCACCATTGATTCGGAACTGTTTGGTCACGTCAAAGGCTCTTTCACGGGAGCCATCAACGATTCGTTAGGCTATTTTGGTGCAGCCAACAAAGGCACATTGTTCCTGGACGAGGTGGGTGAACTGCCAATGGCCACGCAGGCTCGTCTGCTACGTGTACTGGAAAATGGAGAGTATATTCCCGTTGGTGCTACTGAGGTGCGCAAGACGGATGTTCGTGTAGTAGCAGCTACTAATGTCAATATCCAGAAAGCCATCAGCGAAGGACGCTTCCGCGAGGACTTATATTATCGTCTCAATCAAGTACAGATTCAAATGCCTGCACTACGTGATCGCGGTGAGGACATAATCCTGCTGTTCCGACTCTTTGCCATGCAAATGGCTGAGAAGTACCGTATGGACAAGGTTGTACTGACAGAGGAAGCCAAACAGATGCTGATGCGCTATAAATGGCCAGGCAATATCCGACAGTTGAAGAGTATTACTGAGCAGCTTTCCATACTCAGTGCCGACCGACAGATTACTCCTGCCATCCTCTCTCAGTTCATCCCCCAGGACCAGGAAACCACACAACTGGCAACATTACGTAGCGAAGGCGACCACTCTTTTGAGAATGAACGTGAAATCCTGTATAAGATTCTCTTTGAGCTTCGCTCCAACGTCAACGACATGCGACGCGAGATGAGCACTTTGAAGAAACAGATAGCGGACGTGCAAACACCTGGTCAGCAGTCTTCAACACAGCTCTCCACGACACAATTGGCACCCCTCCAGTCTATCCAGCCAATTACCCCGTCAATGGAAGACGCAGAGGCTGAAGAGTATATCGAGCCTGAGCAGGAGAGTCTGAACCTGAGCGAACTGGGACGACAGATGCTGGAGAAAGCATTGGCACGTAATGCCGGCAATCGCAAGAAAGCCGCCTTAGAACTGGGCATCAGCGACCGTACACTATACCGTAAACTGAAACAATATGGCTTGGACAAGATATAGAAACATTCTGACCTGTCTGGCAGCAACCATGCTGCTTTCAGCGTGCTCCGTGAGCTATAAGTTCAATGGAGCCAGTATTGACTATACCAAAACCAAAACCATTCAGATTGCTGACTTCCCCGTACGCTCCAACTATGTCTGGGCACCTATGGGCGCTATGTTCAATAATCAACTGAAGGATTATTTTGCCAGCCATACCCGACTGATTCAGGTACGACGCAATGGTGACTTGAAGCTGGAAGGCGAAATCATCCAATATCAGCAGCGCAACAAGTCTGTCAGTGCTGAAGGCTATTCTGCTCAGACGGAACTTTCGATAACGGTCAATGTACGCTTTACCAACACCGTCAATCATGCAGAAGATTTCGAACGACAGTTTACTGCCAACCAGTCCTATGAGACCACTCTGTCGCTTCAGCAAGTACAGGAAGAGTTGGTTGGACTGATGATTAAGGACCTGTGTGACCAAATATACAATGCAGCCGTTGCCAACTGGTAAACGAACGAAAAGACAAAAAAAGATGCTGGAACTGAGAGAACTGATAAACCACCCAGAACTGATGGATCGCGACACACTCTACGAGTTGCGCTCCATGCTGGCGTTGTATCCCTATTATCAGACGCCTCGTTTGCTCATGCTCCAGAATCTGTATCTGTTGCACGACCCTTCTTTTGACGAAGAACTGCGTCGAGCAGCCGTTTACATCACAGACCGCAAAGTCATCTTCCAGATGATAGAAGCTGCCCATTACCAGTTGCGACACACACAACAAAATGTATCTGCTACTGCACAGCCTGTCGACAAGAATCGCACACTGAACCTCATAGACTCATTCTTGGACTCCATTCCTGACGATATCGATGAAGAAACCAACGAGAAGCCTGCGCACCACCGTCGGCCTACCCCAGCCGATGCTGCGGTTGACTATGTTGCTTACTTACTGGCTACTGAGGAAGAAAGTCGTACGGAAGAGCATACCGACGCGCCCAAGATGAAGGGCCAGAGCCTCATAGACAACTTCCTTGAACAGGAGCAAGGGCGCATTCTGCTGAATGAGTTGCCTGACGAAGAAAATGAGTCTCGTGACAAAGCTACGGCAAGTGCTGACGACAGTGATGAAGAATACTTCACTGAGACATTGGCTCGCATCTACATCAAACAGGGACGATACCAGAAAGCTTATGACATTATTCAGCGACTTGGTCAGCAGTTCCCGGAGAAAAATGTCTATTTTACGGATCAGTTGCGTTTCCTCGAAAAACTTATCATCAACAGCAAAAACAAATAAAGTTATAAAACAATATAAACGAAAGTAATAATAACAATAAAAAACAAAAGTAACATGTACACATTATTCGTAATTCTTATCGTAGTAGCAGCCGTGCTGATGATTGGCATCGTGCTGATTCAAGAGAGCAAAGGTGGCGGTCTGTCATCAAGTTTCGCTGGCTATAATCAGGTAGCAGGTGTTCGCAAAACCACTGACTTCATCGAGAAGGCCACTTGGTTCCTGGCAGCCACTATGGTTGTCATCAGTATTGCCTGCGCATGGGTGGCCCCCACAGCTCAGAGTGACAATTCCGTCATGGAGAATGTTGCCAATCCCACGACCAATCCGAACAATCTGCCTGGCTTCGGCGCCAGTCAGCAGAAGGACGCCAAGGCTCCTGCTACACAAGCACCTGCCGCTGAGACTCCTGCTGCTCCTGCACAGCCCGCTCAGTAATAACGACAGAGTTTTGGTAATTTATAAAGGGACTTCCTACATGGGGAGTCCCTTTACTATTTTATAGATTGAATACGTATCCTTATTGTTTTTCTTTTCCTTCTATACTTTCCCTATAGGCTTTAAGCTTTTCTTTCCTTCTGGATTTCAATTCATCCATGTAGCCTGCGGTAACAATACCTGAAGGCAAGGCAATAATGGCAATACCGACCATCGAAGAGATAATACTGATTACACGACCGACTGTCGTGATGGGATATAGGTCTCCGTAGCCTACCGTCGTTAAGGTGCAAGCAGCCCAGTAGAACGCATCGAAGAAGTTCTTGAAAAGAAATTCGCCAGTTTGTGGATTGATGTCCTCCTCGGCATTAAACATGATGAGGGCCGTAATGAAAATATAGAAAATAGCCAGCGACAATACTGTACAGAGTATCTTCCGTTGTTTTCGTATAACCGTCAAAATGATTTCCAAGGGTTCAAAATACCTGATAAACTTGAAAATACGCAGGATTTTCAGCAGTCGCGATACACGGACAACCTTAAAGGTCGGACCGAGCAAATTGAATATAGGCAGGATGGACAGTAAGTCAATGATGGCCATCGGCGTAAAGGGATATACCACAAAAGCAGCCCAGCTCTTATGCTTTGAGTGATAATCAGCCGTTACCCAACGCAAAATATAGTCAACAATAAAACATATCCCCGAAATCAGGTCAAAATACCAGAACAATATAGTCTGATGTCGGAACATCAGAGGATAAATACCGATAGCAATGGCAACCAGCATAAGAGAGTCGTACAAGCGGGAGTACTTATTCTCGTTATGCGGTTCAATGACGGTAGATATATATTCTCGTAGTTTCATGGAATAGAGTGTATAAACTATCAGGTTATAACTGCGGTAAATGGAACTGGTAGGACTGGTCAAAGACTTCTTTGACGGTGTTTATCTCCAGAAACTTCGTAGCACCACCGGCGGCAATGTTTCCACTCATGTAGGCAATCTTGTCGTCAAGGTCGACATAACCTTTCTGACGCAGCATGCGAACAGCCGCTAAGAAAAGACGTTCAGGACTGATTTGCTCTTTCTGGTAGACAGGAATGACACCATACGACAAGTTTAGCAGACGCTGCAGTTTTTCGTTATAGCAGATGGCCAGCACGGGATGTGGTCCTCGGAATGCTGCTAACGAACGGGCGGTTGTGCCAGTGGTTGAATCAGTAATGATGCCTTTGACACCTAATTTCTCTGTAGCCTCAATAGCAGAATGGGCCATAAACTCACGGATGTCACAGTTGGGAGGCAGAGGAATCTCGACATTGCTGTTGGAACGGTCGCGCTCAGCCTGCTCAGCAATGGATGCCATCGTAAGAACGGCTTCAACGGGATATTTTCCGCTCGCAGTCTCGCCAGACAGCATCAAGGCATCGGTACAGGAGTAGATTGCGTTGGCAATGTCAGTAACCTCGGCTCGTGTAGGGCGAGGATTGGTTATCATCGTGTGAAGCATCTGAGTGGCAACGATGACAGGCTTCTTCTTTTGAATGCACTTGCGGATGATATGACGCTGGATTCCAGGAATCTGTTCGATTGGAACCTCGATGCCCAAGTCACCGCGGGCAATCATGATACCATAGGACGCATCGATAATCTCGTCGATATTGTCGACACCTTCCTGATTCTCAATCTTCGATATGATTTTAATGTCAGAGTTGTGAGCGTCGAGAATATCCTGAACAGCACGGACATCAGCAGCAGAACGGACAAAGGAATGAGCAATGAAATCAATATCCTGATGAATGGCCAACATGATATTCTTGCGATCCTTGGCCGTTAGTGCCGGAAGGTCAATGTGACGACCTGGAACATTGACGCTTTTATGCGAACCCAGAATACCGTCATTTGTGACTTGTGCGATGACTTGAGGCCCATTGATGCCAATGATGACCATGTCAAGAGCTCCATCATCAAAGAGCACATGGTCACCCTCCTGAACATCGGCTGCAAAGTTATCATAACTCAGGTTAACAATATCGTGAGTAGTGTCCATTTCAGGACGGCCGAAGATCTTGACAACATCGCCAGTCTTATAAGCGATGGGGTCGGCACATCCTGTTGTACGAATTTCAGGTCCTTTTGTGTCGATTAAGATTCCGATGTGACGACTCACCTCGCGCACGTTCCTTATTATATTTATAATACCCTCTTCAGAAGCATGGGCAGTATTCATACGGACTACGTTCATGCCTGCGTTGAAAAGTTGACGAATGAAGTCAACATCGCATCGGCGGTCACTGATAGAAGCAACAATCTTGGTCTGTTTCATGTGATAAAACGATTAAATGTAGGTGCAAAGATACGAAATTTATATGTTTTTTGAAAAAAAAAGCCTTAAAAATTTCCATATCCCGTTGAAAAACAGTATCTTTGCATCCCGAAATCAAAACAATTAAGAAAATATAAAGCAAAATAGAGATGACAAAAGCTGATATTATCAACAAAATTGTTGAAGACACAGGCCTTCCCAAGAAGGACGTCAGCGCCACTGTTGAGGCGTTTATGGAAGAGATTCGTGATTGTATGTCTGTTCAGAAAGAAAATGTCTACCTCCGTGGCTTTGGTACGTTTACAGTAAAGCGTCGTGCCCAGAAGACTGCACGCAACATCTCCAAGAACACGACAATGGTCATTGCAGCCCATGACATTCCTGCTTTCAAACCCTGCAAGAGCTTTATTTCCAAGATGAAATAAAGGAAGAAGAAGAAAATTTTAACAATTAGTATTTTAAATAAACAATTAAAATTATGCCAAACGGAAAGAAGAAGAAGGGCCACAAGATGGCTACTCACAAGCGTAAGAAGAGACTGCGCAAGAATCGTCATAAGAGCAAGTAAGCTCACAAGACGTTAGAGAGAAAAGAATGAAAGGAGTGTATCGGAGACCAAATGAGTCGACGGTGCGCTCTTTTTCATGAAGAGTTGAAGATATTCAGCAACCCACAAACCAAGAAAGTATTAGAAATGACCAGTGAAGTAATCATTGATGTCCAGCCTAAAGAAATAAGCATCGCCCTGCTCGAGGACAAGAATTTGGTGGAATACCAAAATGAAAAGCGCGAGGAGGCCAGCTATTCTGTAGGCAACATCTATCTGGGCCGTGTGCGAAAGCTCATGCCTGGACTGAATGCCTGCTTCGTAGAAGTAGGCTCTGAACGCGATGCCTTCCTGCACTATCTTGACCTGGGCACTCAATTCAGCTCTTACGAGAAGTACTTGAAACAGGTACAAAGCGACAAGAAGAAACTTTATCCCATCAGCAAAGCAACCCGTCAGCCCGACCTACCCAAGGATGGTAGTGTGCAGAACATTCTGAAACAAGGTCAGGAAATTCTGGTACAGGTCGTTAAGGAACCTATCTCAACCAAGGGACCGCGACTGACCTGCGAGCTGAGTTTTGCAGGACGATACATGGTTCTGATGCCTTTTGGCGATAAAGTTTCCGTTTCATCAAAAATCAAGAAAAGCGAGGAACGAGCCCGTCTGAAGCAACTCGTACAAAGTATTCGCCCCAAGAACTTCGGCATTATTGTCAGGACGTCAGCCGAAGGCAAGCGTGTTGCGGAACTCGATACAGAGTTGAAGATGCTCATGAAGCGCTGGGAAGACACCATTACCAAGGCACAGAAAGCTCTCAAGACACCGCAATTGTGTTTTGAAGAGACAGGACGTGCTGTAGCTCTGCTGCGCGACGTTTTCGATGCCTCGACCTATGATGGCATTCACGTCAACGACGAAGCTATTTTCCATCAGGTGCAAGATTACGTTGAACTCATTGCGCCAGAAAAGAAAAACATTGTCAAGTTATACAATGGCAATGTACCCATCTTCGACAACTTCAGTGTCACCAAGCAACTCAAGTCCAGCTTCGGACGTACCGTCAACTACAAACGCGGTGCCTACCTCATTATCCAGCACACGGAAGCCATGCACGTTGTGGATGTCAACTCGGGCAACCGCACACGTGCTGAAAACGGACAGGAGGCCAATGCATTGGAAGTAAACCTCGGTGCTGCCGACGAATTGGCTCGCCAGCTGAGACTGCGCGACATGGGTGGCATCATCGTAGTTGACTTCATTGACATGAACCTCGCAGAAGACCGCCAGTTGCTTTATGAACGCATGTGCAAGAACATGCAGAAAGACAGAGCGCGCCACAACATCCTGCCATTGAGCAAATTTGGACTGATGCAGATTACTCGTCAGCGTGTACGTCCGGCTATGGATGTCAATGTAGAAGAAACATGTCCGACCTGCTTTGGAAAAGGCAAAATCAAGTCGTCTATCCTGTTTACAGATCAACTCGAGAGCAAAATTGACCGCATGGTCAACAAGATTGGCATTCGCAAGTTCTACCTGCATGTACATCCTTACGTTGCCGCCTACATCAATCAGGGCCTTTGGTCGCTGAAGCGGCAATGGCAAGTGAAATACGGCATGGGAGTAAGAGTAATACCTTCTCAGAAGCTCGCCTTCCTGCAGTATGAGTTCTACGACCAGAACCGCCAATTCATCGATATGCAGGAAGAAATTGAATCTAACACTTGAGAAAGTAAATACACTAAGCAACCATGACAACACTGAAAATATTATTCTGGACATGCCTATGCATTTGTATCTACACGTATGTAGGTTATGCTCTTGTATTGTTTGTCATGGTTCGCATCAAACATTGGCTGAAGGGAGTTCCACAACGTATGGAACTTCCTTCGGACAATTTGCTTCCTGAGGTCACTTTCCTTGTCTGCGCCTACAATGAGCAGGATATCGTAGACTGGAAAATGCAAAACATCTACGACATCGATTACCCTGCCAGGAAACTACATATCATGTGGGTTACCGATGGTTCTTCGGACGACACCAACGTGCGGCTGAAGAAATACGATGACGTTGAAATAGTGTATAGTCCGGAGCGACGCGGTAAGACGGCAGCCCTAAACCATGGTATCAGTCAAGTGAAGACAGAACTGACAGTGATGACCGATGCGAATACAATGGTGAACCGTGAAGCCATCCGTGAAATCGTGCGTTGCTTCCAAGACCCTCAGGTGGGTTGCGTAGCCGGTGAAAAACGCGTCGTCTCACGCCATGAAGGTGAAGTGGCATCAAAAGGCGAAGGGCTTTACTGGCGCTATGAGAGTGCTCTCAAGCGAATGGATAGCGACCTGTATTCTGCCATGGGAGCTGCTGGAGAATTGAATGCCATCCGCACCAAACTATATCAGCCCATGCCTGAAACAGCACTGTTGGACGACTTTGTGATGTCCATGCGCATGGTTTCTGAAGGCTACAAGATTGCCTATACTTCAGAGGCTTACGCTATGGAATATGGCTCAGCCAATCTGGAAGAGGAGTCGAAGCGTAAGCGACGCATCTGTGCCGGTGGCCTGCAAAGCATCTGGTGGCTGCGTGGCATGATGAATCCCTTCAAACAGCCATTGGTAGCATTCCAGTTTGTGTCTCATCGAGTATTGCGATGGACACTGACCCCGATATGTATGATGGCGCTCATCCCGCTGAACGTATGCCTGGTACTGATGAAGGGAGGTATCATTTACAACGTCATTTGGATGCTGCAGATTCTATTCTATCTGGCAGCATGGGGAGGGTACATAATGGAACAGCACGGGAAAAAGAACAAGTGGCTGTTTGTACCCTACTATTTCCTGTTCATGAACATCAACGTATTCAGAGGCATTCGCTACTTGCGCACTCATCAGGGCGGAGGTGCTTGGGAAAAGGCCAAACGAGGATAACAGGAAACAGATTTTCATCGTCCAAGCGAAATGACGTAAGACAAGAAAAACGTCATATTACAAAAAAATTGTAATTTTATTTGTTTACTGCAAATAAAAGTATTATCTTTGCAGGAAGTTTTTAGGAGTGATTGTAATCAATGAATCAAGAAGAACGAGACCTGCTATTACAAAAGATTGCAGAAGCCAACGCAAAGTGTCAGGCTGTTGAGAAAGAACTAGACGCAGCCAAGGCAAAGATTAGCGAATACGAAGAAAAGGCACGGAAAGCTGAAAAGGCCAGCCAGATGAAGTCGCTATTCCTTGCCAACATGAGCCATGAAATACGTACGCCTCTCAATGCCATTGAAGGTTTTTCGCGCGTTATGGCTGAGACTGACTCTGCCGAAGACCGTATGAAATATATGGAAATCGTCGAGAGCAATAACAGTCGTGTTCTGGCTTTGATTGACGAGATATTGGATTTGTCGCGAGTAGAAGCTGGCGAGGTGACCATCAAAAAGCAGATGGTTGATTTGAGTGAACTCTGTCGCAACATCCAACTCATCTTTAAATTCCGTTGTCCCGATACGATTCAGTTGACGACTTCTAAACCCAATATGAACGTTCTGCTGAACACAGACCCCAACCGCGTTACTCAAATTTTCTCCAATCTCATCAGCAATGCCATCAAACATACTAATGAAGGCCGCATCACCTATGGCTATCGCTTGAAGAACGACGGACAGGAAGTCGAATTCTTTGTGACGGATACGGGAACGGGCATTGCCCCAGAAGACCTTGAGGACATTTTCAAGACTTATGTGTCGCGCGACGCTGAAGCACAGAAAGGCTATGGACTGGGGCTGTCGCTCTGTAAGATCATCGTGGAGAAGATGGGTGGCACCATCGGTGTCGACTCCAAATTGGGCGAAGGCTCCACATTCTACTTTACCGTTCCTTTCGAAGGATCCATCGGTGGCATGGTTCGCGACGGACGAACCACAACAAACTCGCGCACCATTCGTGTCACAACCCATACCAACATGCAGTCAGCACCACTCATCCTGGTGGCAGAAGACGAAGACAGCAACTATGAATTAGTGAGAATCGTACTGCAGAAGCGCTATCGCCTGTTGCATGCGAAGAATGGTATCGAGGCTGTAACCTTGAGTGAGGATGAGCATCCGAATCTGATTCTTATGGATATCCGCATGCCGGATATGAATGGTCTGGATGCTACACGTATTATTAAAGAGGTCAATCACGACATGCCCATCGTTGCACTCAGTGCCTACGCCTTTGAAGAGAATATTCGTGAAGCAAAAGAAGCCGGATGTGACGAATTCATGGCCAAGCCCTTCCGTGTAGAGGACTTGCTGGATGTCGTCCAGAAATACGTCGGAGAATAATTTCACTTGTCAGAGAAAACAAATCTTATACTTGAGAATATGGGAAAATTAGCAGTCTATAAGTACATGGCAATGATGTTCCTCGTCCTGCAGGTCGTGGTCAGTGCATTTACCTTAGTTGCGCTCTATGGAGGAGACGTCAATCCCGTTGGTAACTCAGCACGAGCCATGCTCGTTTATGTCTTGCCACTTCTCATCCTTGTCAATTTCCTGCTCATTTTCTATTGGCTCTTCAGACGTCGCTGGTTATTGCTGGCCATTCCTGTCCTGACAATAGCCTGCTGCATACCTTATATCGGAACGCTATACCAGTTCCCCTTCTTCAGTAACGGAGATTCAGGCAAGCAAAATGGTCTGAAGATTGCCACTTACAATGTGGCTATGTTCGGACGCGAAACCACAGGGTTCGTGGCGCAGGACATTCTGGCAGAAATGCGTAGTCAGAATGTTGATGTACTCTGTATGCAAGAGTATAACGAGATTAGCGGTGACAAGAAGAACTCAGAAGCCTATCGCGAATACTTCCCCTATATGGTGGTAGGACGAGAGGATATGGTTATCTATAGCCGATACCCCATTAGTGGTAGCAAGACGATGCTCTTTGAAGACACCAACAACAGTGCCATGTGGGCTGATATCGACGTGAAAGGCAACGAATTCCGTGTCTTCAATGTCCACCTGCAGACGACAGGTATCAACCGAACGCTGCACAAGGCGGGCAAGTTGGCTGCACAAAACTATGATGTCAGCACCAACCGCATTCTCAATGCTATTTATGGCAACTATATGCTGGGAATGTATTTCCGTGCCGGACAGGCTATTCAAGTAGCCAACGAGATGAGAAATTCGCAGAATCCCGTTATTCTCTGCGGTGACTTCAACGATGTTCCCTACTCTTTCGTCTACAACACCCTATTGGGTGACAAGGTTGACGGATTCCGTGAATGCGGAAAGGGATTCATGTACACCTTCCGAGGTGGAAAGAAAATGGTACGTATCGACTACATTTTCCATGATGCCAATCTGAAAGGCGTGGAGTATTACCGTTCAGACTTGACCTACTCTGACCACTATCCCATTTATATGAAGATTGCTTTGTAAAGGGTACAAAAAACGCTCAAGAGCTTTTCTTGAGCGGAAGGCACAATGCTTTTAGACGATTTTGAAACGGACACGGAATGATCGCTCATGTTCATCCCAGTTCGTTCCTAACATTTCGAAACGCCCTATCTGGGCTGTACTGCGCACATGCTTGCCGATGCAGGGACAGACATCGAAGTCACCAATACGGACCAGTCTGATTTCGTCACCGACATCTTCCGGCAAGCGTTCGCGGTTGATACCTTCCGGCAGCGTCTGTAGCGTACAATATTCGAAGGTAACAGGAAGATCGTCCTCTATCAGGCTTAACATCTGACGTTCTATCTCTTTCTCCTCCTGACGACTGGGTTTGTGGTCCAGATAAAAACTCATCTTACTCTTCTTGCGCTCAATATGTGCATTGTACGAACGTTCGCATCCGAACATCCGTACCATCACCTGATTCAGCAAGTGTTCCGCCGTATGGGCCGGCGGAAAAGCCACCTCTCTCTCTTCCATATTACCTCACTGTCATGTGGAAGCAGCCTTGCTTCACTTCGTACTTGATCCAACAACGTCCTTCCTCACGCTTGTCACGCAGCACCTCAGACAAAATCCACTTCAGCGTATCGTCACGAACCGGACGTTCAATAGCGTTGTAACGATTATAGCAGATGTCAAAAGTAGTACCAAAAAGATGGCACGAACGCTCCACGGCATTACCGTTGTGACGCTGCAGCTTGGCAATATCTTCCATGGTTCGCAGAACACTGGTAACAATCAGTTGCTGCATGGGAACCCCTTTCTGGTATAGGCTGTCGTAGAACGCCTGACCAATATCCTGCAGCAGCATGGCTGCACGTGGCACCAAATAAGGAATACTGCTGCGCATGGGGTCAACATGGTAATACGGACTCAGTCCCACGTAGACCAGCTCCTGTTTACGTTTCTCAGCATCCTGACGATTATGTACAGGCTTGACACCCCACTTCTCTGCTGCTAATATCTGGACACTTTGACTGTCTGGAAAAGCAGCCTTATAGCTGGGGACGCTTAAAATGCGGTGCTTGCGGCTTTTAGCCGATGATGTTTGGGCTTGATTCGCCGACTTCTGCTCATCCTTGACGGGCTGAACTTGTGCAATTGCCGACGGTTCAGCAGACGAAAACTGCTCGCACTTATCGTTATCAGCAGTTGTCGGCTCAGCAACGGAGGGGAAACACCACCTCACTACGGCCAACAGCAATACCACAACGGTAAATGCGAGCAGAAATCGATTCTTGCTCATTGATTACTCTGCAGCGGGAGTTTCAGCTTCAGCAGCAGGAGCCTCTTCAGCGGGAGCCTCTGTAGCCTCAGCGGCAGCAGCTTCAGCAGCCTTTGCTGCTTCTGCCTCAGCCTTGGCAGCCTCTTCAGCAGCTTTCTTCTCAGCTACCTTCTTGGCGATCTCCTCGTTAATCTTCTTCTCTGCGGCCAGCTCCTTAGCTGCGGCATCCTTCTTAGCCTTGGCTTCAGCCTCGGCAATCTTGTTCAGACCGTTCTGCTTGTCAGCTTTCCAAGCGTCGAACTTCTTCTGAGCTGTAGCCTCGTCGAAAGCGCCCTTCTTCACGCCACCACGGAGGTGCTTCATCAGGTAAACGCCCTCACGGCTGAGGATGTTACGAACAGTGTCGGTAGGCTGTGCACCAGTCTCGACCCAATAAAGTGCACGCTCGAAATTCAGGTCTACTGTGGCAGGATTGGTGTTAGGGTTGTAGGTACCAATCTTCTCAGTAAACTTACCATCACGTGGTGCTCTTGCGTCAGCGATAACGATGCGATAGAAAGCATAGCTCTTGCGACCGCCGCGCTGCAATCTGATTTTTGTTGCCATTGTGTAATTGTTTGTTTTTTAATTGTTTAACTTGAATTTCATGCCATTATCTCGTAATAGCGGCTGCAAAGGTACAAAATAAAGTTAAAAGTGAAGAGTTAAATGTGAAGAATTTGCTTCCGCTTACCGTTTTTTAACATCTCACTGTTTCTTCAGCGTGATACCTGCCTGCATCTCCTTCACGCCTTTCAGCAAAGCGGCAGCCGTCTTGATGCTGCTGTTCGATGAATTGGCACCAAATGACTGGAACATGGTCAACAGTTTGGTGGCATCCGTCACCAACTGCATCTCGCTGCCACTAATCTGGGTGGTAATCTTCACGGCCTTCACCTTACCGATGGTTAGTACCAGTTTCTCGTTCTGAATAGCCCACTTGCCCTTCATGGTCTTGCCTTTCAGGGTCTCGCTGAATGTGCCGTCTTCGTTGAACGTCATGGTGAATGTTCCCGGCTTGATGCCATACTGTGTCAGATAGCTCTGCAGCTTGCTCTCAATCTTGTTGGCGGCAATCTTGTAAGCGGCATTGCTCAAGAAGTTGCCTGAGTTCAGGACAATAGCGGGCTCTGAATACGACCAGGTTCCCACCATATTACTGCTCTTGGCCTGCTTATTCTTCGAAAAGACCGTCGTCAGGTTCTGAATCAGGTCACCTGAGTTGTTGCTACCCTGTTGTGCTGAGCTGCCTCCTAATACTTTGTCGGCCAAGCCTTGCAGGTCAATCTGTGCACTCATTCCATTGGTCGTCATCAGCATCATGCTCATAAACGCCATTTTCAATACATTCTTTTTCATACCTTAATTAATTATTATAATGCTTATTCGTTGTTAAAGCGGTGCAAAATTACTACTTTTTCATACAAAAAAGTCAAAATGTCCGATGAAAACGACAGATTATAACATTTTTTGATTACTTTTGCATCTTAATGAAGCATTTATCCATTCTCATACCTACGTATAACGATGTCTGTGTCACTCTGGTACAGACACTACAGCAGCAGGCAACGAAGCAGAATATCTGTTGTGAAATCATCGTTGCCGATGATGCTTCTACTGACGAAAACGTCAAAAAACGGAATCGCGCTGTCAACCAGCTACCTTGCTGCCGACTGGAAGAGCTGTCCCACAACATAGGTCGTGCTGCCATCCGTAATCTGTTGGCAAAGAAAGCCAAGTACGAATGGCTGGTATTTATTGATGCAGACATGGTGGTCACCAATGATGACTATCTGCGCAGTTATGCCGAGACACCTGTGCAGCAGCAGGTTGTTTATGGCGGTGTTAGCGTTGGTTCCCCACAGGAAGGCAACTTGCGATGGAATTACGAGAAAGCGGCAGAAAAGGACCATACAGCCGCACAACGTCAGCGCACCCCTTATCAGCAATTCCGAACCACAAACTTCTTGGTGAGCAGGGATGTTATGCTTCGTTATCCTTTCGATGAACGCTATCGTCATTACGGTTATGAGGATGTTTTCTTTGGCAAGACACTCTACGAGGCTGGCATTGCAATCATCCACACGGAAAATGCCTTGAGCTTCAAAATGTTCGAGACCAATGCCCAGTTCCTGAGCAAGACCGAGGAAGGACTGCGCACCTTGCACCAGTTCCGTGACGAGTTGCAAGGTTACTCCAGTCTGCTTACACTCTCAGACCGACTGCGTGCCGTTGCCCCACTCGTCCGTTTGTGGCATCGTATGAATAAAAAATGGGAACGTCGTCTGTTGACCAGTTCCCACCCTAAACTATTGGTGTTCAATCTCTACCGCTTGGGGTACTTCATGTCGCTGTAGCGTTGCCCGGTTTCTTGCATTATCGGTCCCGGTCTTCCAGGACGCGGAATTTCTGCCGACGACGCTCCAGCTCTGCATAGTCCAACTCGACCGACAGGGCCTGTTGCTCGTGGCTCCGACATTGTCCGAGAGTGCGTCCTAAAGAGTCTATGACAGCAGATTTCCCCTCATAATGTCCAAACCGGTCGTCACCTACCCGATTGACAGCCACCACATAGCATTGGTTCTCGATGGCTCGGGCACGGGTTAACAATTGCCAGGCAGCCTGCCGGGTCTGAGGCCAGTTGGCAACGAGCACCATTACGTCATATTCCAAGTCGGTAGCATAACGGCTCCAGCAGGGGAAACGCAAGTCATAGCATGTCAGCAACAGCATGCGAAAGCCTTCATAACTGACGATGGTATGGCTATTGCCCGGCGTATAGTACCGGTCTTCCTGACCGTAGGTGAACAGGTGGTGCTTGTCGTAATGGTAAAGCTGATGTGAGCGCCCGTCGGCAAAATACTGACGATTGCGGAAGGTGCCGTCCGGAAGTCGCAATGCCACACTGCCGCAGATGGCGCAATGGCGTTCATCGGCAGTATGCTGCATCCATTGCAGCGCTATATTGTCTGCCTCGTCGTGGGCAATGCCTTCTGGTTGGGTGGCAAATCCGGTGCTCCACATCTCAGGCAACACATACAAGTCCGACTCTGGCTGGCTGTCCATCAGGTGCATCGCCTCGCTGATGTTTTGCCGGGCGTCGGCCCATCGGATGTCTGTCTGCAGCAGGGTTACTTTCATCGTTGTCAAGCCGGTGTGTGTGTTAATACTCCAGCAACTGGGTGGATATCTTGCCGTCGTAGGACACGACGTGTTCTATCAGATAGCAGCTGGCAGCTCCGGGAGTACACAGCGAAACGTGGAAATGCATTCCGGCAGCGTCTGCATGGTCATATGTGATATCATTCAGAATGGCCTGCCCCAGGAATTGCGGATTCACCTTGCTCTCGTACTGCTGCTTGCGGAAGTCGCGTGAGAACAGCTTCTGCGAGCCCTTGAAGATGCTGAGGTGGATGATGTTGTCGTAGTACACGTTCTCCACGTCCAACCCATCGTCGTTCAACGTATGCTGCACCACCTTGTAGCGTGTGGGATTGATGGCCGTGTAAACATGATAGCGATTGCCATTATAAAAGACGACGGTATCGCGCTTCAGGACCTCTGTCACCGTCAGCATCTGAGGCTTGCTCTCTTTAAACTCCTCGTTGCGCTCAGGCTCCTCGCTCTTCACCAGCTTCACGATCTCGCCCGTGGGAGTCTGAATCCACAGCAGGTGCTCCGTGTGCTTTTCTATATGGTAACGGGCAGCGGTACCCATATACAGTGTGTCTTCAAACACCCAGAAATACGCCGGCATACTGGTCGAGTCAGGATAATAGACAGAGTCGCCGACCATTTTGAACACGACCGTCTCTGCTTCCTCGTCGACCCAAATGCCCTGCAACAGCTGCTTGGCCTCGCGACTCTCCTTTTGCCGGGTGTCTCGCTGACCGCAACTGGTCCATGCGACAAGCACTAATAAGGCTATGGTTAAAATATGCTTCATCTTTCTTGTTTATTCAAATACCTCGGCGTCACGCAGGAAAGGCTGCTTCAAGTCCTTTTCACTGGTCTGCACCTTCGACAGGTCGATGGGCCATTCTATTCCCACGTCAGGATCGTTCCAGCGGATGCCGGCTTCGGCTTGCGGAGCATAGAGATTGTCAACCTTATAGGTAAAGATGGCCTCGTCGCTCAATACCAGGAAACCGTGTGCAAAGCCGCGAGGAATGAAGAACTGCCGTTTGTTCTCGTCGCTGAGCTCTACTATGACGTATTTGCCAAACGTCGGACTGCTCTTGCGCAAGTCTACTGCAACGTCCAACACCTTACCTTTTATTACGCGAACGAGTTTGGCCTGTGAGAACTCGCCTTTCTGGTAGTGCAAGCCACGCAGGACACCATAGGACGACTTCGACTCATTGTCCTGCACAAAATCCACGAATCCGACGTTTGCCTCGAACTCCGGTTTCTTCCAAACTTCAAAGAAATAGCCTCTGCTGTCGTTAAACACCTTTGGTTCAATGATATATACACCTTCAATATCGGTTTTCTTAAACTCCATACGCGGTCTTGTTCGTTAATTTACGATGCAAAAGTAGCAAAAATAATCCATAATCAAGCAAATTTTATCTCCTTTTTTATTTGCAAGTTTGCAAAAAAAGTCGTAATTTTGTCCCCGTGATACAGTTACAAAGACATATTGAGATTCTGCTTTTGGAGAACGAATGCGTGATAGTGCCTGATTTTGGTGGATTTATGACGCATCAGGTCGCTGCACACTACGATGAGGCCGACCATTCCTTTGTTCCTCCCACTCGCACCTTAGGGTTCAATCCCCAGTTGCGGATGAACGATTCCGTACTGGCTCAGTCGTATGTCGAGGCTTACGACATCAGTTATCCGGAAGCCCTGCGCCGCATCGAGCATGAGGTCGACATCCTCAAACAGAAGCTCAACGACGAAGGCTACTTCGAGATGGAGAACCTGGGAACGCTGAGCGTCAACCAGGAAGGCAACTATGAGTTCTCACCCTGCGAGGCCGGTGTGCTCTCCCCTGACCTGTACGGACTGTCCAACTTCACCTTCAAGCGACTCAAGGACACCGATGATGTCATTGCCGAACAGCCTGCACCCGTTGCCAAGGAGGTTAGCCTGCATCCCACCCCGCTCGAGTTTACCGACAGCGACAACCATGAAGAGGAAGACAGTTCACTCACCATTAAGCTCTCGTGGATACGCAATGCCGTAGCCGTAGCAGCCGCCGTGGTGGCATTCTTCCTGATTTCAACGCCCATCACCAACAGCAACCTGAACACACAGGCCATGAGTCACATGCAGCACAAGCTGCTCTACAAACTGATTCCACAAGATACCAATATAGTACCTGCCGAGCCCGTTGAAACCGTGCTTCCTGCCGCTTCGGAGGCTGAGGTGGAGCATGAGTCCGTGATGGGAGCAGGCGAAGTAGAGGAAGCAGAAGCAACGGCCAAGGTCGAAGAAACACAAGAAGCCAAGACTCCTGAGAAAGTTCAGCAGAATACCTATTATATTGTTGTGGCCAGCCAGGTCAAGATGAAGAATGCCGAGTTGTATGTTGCCAAGCTGAAGAAGGAAGGCTACAACGACGCCCGCATCCTGCTGCACAACAACGTGGTACGTGTCGTCTGCGGTGAGTTCACCTCTCAGGCCGAAGCCTACCAGAAGCTCAACAAGATGAGTCTCAAGGAGGAGTTCTACGAGGCCTGGGTCTATAAAGTTCCAGCAGAAGTTTAAGCAAGCACATGAAGCGTGTCCGATGCCCCAAGTGCGACAACTACATCACCTTTGACGAGACGAAGTATTCGGCTGGTCAGTCGTTGGTGTTCAAGTGTGACCAGTGCGGCAAGGAGTTCGGCATCCGCATCGGAGTCTCCAAGTTGCGCAACACCCAGAAAGAAGAGTCCAAAGAGTTAGACGCTCTCACCTCCAATTATGGCAGCATCATCGTCATTGAGAACGTCTTCCACTACAAGCAGGTCATTCCCCTCCACATGGGCGACAACGTCATAGGCCGCTACCAGAAGGGCAATCCCGTCAACACACCCTTCGAGACCGTCGACCCCAGTGTCGACCTGAACCACTGCACATTGACCGTCAGTCGTGACAAGCGAGGGCAGTTGCGCTACACGCTCAGCGACAACAACAGCAACTGCGGCACCTTTGTCGGTGACGTCGAGCTGCAGCCCCGCGAGCGCCGCATCATCGAGGACGGAACCCTCTTCACCCTTGGTGCCACCAGTATCATCCTCCGTAGCGCCGACTCCCAGGAGGAATAAAGTGTGTACTTTTTGTAATACAAATACTTTAAATTTCGCCCTTATCTATCACTATATCCATTTGTGACAAAATCGGCGTCCCCCTCATTTTTGGAACAAAATCGCTCACGACGCCGATGTATAGGGCGTTTCAGCGATGAGGGGGTTAGGCGTTATCCGTCACATCACCCCCTCATAACCCTCTCATTATTTCAACTGTTCCCCGTCATTTTAATTGAAAAAGTCAATGGGATGACTTTTCCTAATTCGACTAGACACTTTTTCTCTTCATAAACTGAAACAGTAGACGGTTGTTTTGGAATTTGGCACAAAAATGAGGGGGATATGTGACGGACATGAGGGGGATTAGGCACATCCCCCTCATGCCTTCAATCCCTTTATACATCGGCATTCCAGAGGATTCTAACCCCCAAAATGAGGGGGATAGGCAAAAAACGCTATTCTTTATCTTTCTTCAAATGGTGAACCTTCTAACGACAAAGCACCGCTTTATCGGCAACAAAGCACCGCTTTATCGTCATCAAAGTATCCCTTTGTCATTGACGAAGTGCCGTCTCGCAGGCCTTGAGGATAGTCCTAACGACCGACGAGGATAGTCCTCACGGGCCTCGAGAGTAGTCCTCGTCAGAAGAAAACTTTACAAACGCCACCAAAGGGCTTGTGACCGATGTTTGTGATTTGTAGTGAAAAATAAAACTTTTCAGGGTATGGCATTGGAACAGGTTGCAATCCCTGGTGTTCCTTGTATTATAACGAAAGTGTGATATTTCTTTGTTATGGCACTCCAGGTCAAGAATTAGGATTGGAATATTTTTGCAGCAGTTCTGCAATGACGGGCTTCAACTTCGGCAAATCTTCATTAATTACCGAAACAACGATTTCCTCGTCAATATTGGCGTATTCATGAGAAATAATGTTGCGCATACCATATATGGCATTCCAAGGAATAGTTTCGTAGGCATTGAGTTCATTACCGATTTCTTTCAAAAGATTACCAACATGCTCGCCAATAACTTGCAATCGCATTACACAGGCATTAAACGCCATCACACGGTTAGGAGATATCATAAAGTCGTGCAGTTGCGTCATACCTTTACTCCACTCCTGAATCAAATCTATCGACTCAAGAATTTCTTCCAGCCTATCCCGTATTCCTAAGGTGTCGCTATACATAGATTACATCATTAAGAATATTTGCTTTGAACAGCGGGCGGAGGCTGTTACGAAACCTCACCAAGTCAACATTACAGTTGAACAATTCCACGAGTTTTTTCTTCAGCTCGTACATCTGCGAAAGCGTAGGTTTTTCAACCTCTACCACAATATCCAAATCACTTGCCTCGGTATTACTCTGTCTTGCAACAGACCCAAAGATACCGAGTTTTGTGATACCAAACTGCTTACCGAAAGTATTCTTAAAAGCAGTTAGTTTGTTGATGCAATCTTGAAGTACTAACATAAATATGCCATTTGGCGGCAAATTTACGAACTTTTTTTTATTCCTCCAAATAATCAATCAAAAACTTGTCAAAGAGCGCCGTTGTTTTATTGCTTGATTCTTTTATTCCATTGGCTTGATCATCGACTCAATGAAAGCAATTTCATCAATCGTAAGGCCATATTTAAGATAGAGTTCTGCATCAGTCCATGGTTTGTGACAGATGTGTAGGATTTGCAGCTGAAAATTAAACTTTTCTTGTAATACGCGTTGACGTTACAAACACAAAAACACCTCGAACGAACCTTCAAGGTCATCCGAGGTGTTTGCTAATTAAATTATAGGTCGTTTCGCTTGTGCTCACTTCACCACGACCTTCTTTCCGCCTATGATGTTAATACCCTTCTGTGGCTCTGTTAATCTTCTGCCATTGAGATCATAGATAGGAGCGTTGGGGGTTTCTTTTTCCAAGGTGACGCTTGTAATACCAGTAGGAGTGCCTTCTACTATATTCTTAAAGTCTTTCCAACCTTCCGTTGCTTTATATTTCTCTATTGTGCCCTTTGGAACGTAAAGGGTGGCATAGTCGAAGGTGTTTGTGGAGAATGTTCTATTATATGATGTCCTGCCTGTTATTGCAGTAGGCTCCACTCTCAGTGAAATGACAGTTGAGAAATATGTTTCATCGCATGTTCTTTCTCCAATGCTAATTACACTATTGGGAATAGTGACGGAAGTAGGGCCTTCGCAATAATAGAACGCATAATCTCCGATGCTTGTCACGCTGTTAGGAATTGATATTGAAGTAAGGCCTGAGCAACCAAAGAAAGCGTTGTTTCCTATACTCGCCACGCTGTTAGGAATTGATATTGAGGTGAGGCCTGAGCAATAATAGAACGCATAATCTACAATGCTCTTCACACTGTTGGGGATAATCGTGTTTTTACATCCAGCAATTAAGGTATTTGTTGCTGTTTCAATAATAGCATTACAATTATCACGTGAATCGTATATAGAATTACTTTCTTCAACCATAATAGAAGTCAGACCACTGCAATCACAGAATTCGCAAATTGTTTTGTATCAGTTGTTTGCGCGTTAAACGGTAGAAAAGTGATGACATGGATTATGAAAAAGGCGAAAAGAACAATGATTTAACGTTTTTAACTTTATTAAACCACAAACAGAGGGTTTTTGTGCATTTTTACCCTTTCTGTTAGAAATAAGACCTAAGCTATAGCATCTTACTTCAAACTTAAAATTTTGGCAGTATTTATTCCTGATATAGACAGTTTCATCTTTTCCCTTGCTGTTGGTAAAATTGCGTAGCGACCAGATTGTACCCATGTGTAAGGATGTTCGGCTTTTGGCAATTTGTTAATCTCTGGTGCATGGGTCTTGAGCCAACACTTCAGCCATTTAACTTTGTTGACAACTTTATCTACCTCAGATGTTTCTGCAGGATGTACCTCAAAAAAATAAATCTTGTCATCATACGATAGAGCATAGTCCCAACGAGGTTCATTAGGATATAATGCTTTAACTTGACTATCAATATCAAGGCTGCCTTGCAATCTATTTTTGTTAGCAGCAACAACCTTGCTGCGATCAATACTCTTTATGGCATGTTTTCCTACGCAGAATCCATTTTTCACTTCTTCTGTTTTTTCTATAGCCACCTGAAAAGCACATTTGGCGAGCTTTGCTCCAATCTGTTCCTTTTTTCTATTCTTATTCGCCATATTGTGCCATATACTTTGAAACGACCTCATTTGCTTTACTTGAGAACTGGGTGAGACCGCCCCATTCGTTTATAGCCACATCCTCGCTATAAACATCAAGAGAAGAAATATCCTTAGCTTTTACTTTCCCGGATGTATCACGCGAAAAATAATATGTTTTAATATCCTTCTCATAAATATCATTTAAGAAATTAAGATTATATTTCTTGCTACTTTGCATACCAAACACCTCACATAATGCACCAACACGCTTATCTTCGGGAATGCTCTTCAAGTAATTGTATGCCCATACGAACTCTAATAGTACGGGTGAATGTGTTGACACAATTACCTTGTAGCCAGCATGTATAAACTCTATCATTTGCAAAATAATAGTTTGGATTGCTAAAGGGTGTAAACCCATTTCAGGTTCCTCTAATATAATGTATTCATACTCCTTGCGATTCACAACATTCTGAGGGGGGCCAGAAAGACAGTAGAATGCCATTAACAGAGGCATAAACTCTTTTTGACCAGCACTCCATGTCATCAAAGGAAGATGCATGTTCTCAACATTCATTGCAATCTTACGCTGCCCCCCCTTCTCATCTAGGACGACCTTGCCACCATGAAAGATAGCCTTGTCATACATTCTTTTGATTGTAGACTTAAGTCTATTAGGAAGAGGGTATAAAACGCCACTATCCCCTAAGCCATTTTGGATAAGCAGCCTTAATGTATCGCTGAACTTACGTAACACAAAGGGGTCATTCTCGCTAAATTCCATAAAATATTTTGGACGGCCATCAGCAATGCTCAAAATACGTTGAGCAGGGATGTAAAAAACCTTATCTGCGGGATTTCCTTTAGGTGAACTCTCAAAACACTTACGAGTGTATGATTTGTCATTCAAGACAAACTCGGATTCCTCAGTCCACATGCTTGATAGTCCTTCGCCCAAATAGCGATTCAGCAGATTCTCTAACTTGTTGTTCACTACAAAACCATAGTTTTCTAACGATTTTAATATGGCAAACCGGTCTTTTATCAATTTGAACATTTGTAGGAACAAACTCTTTCCACTTGCCTGAGCACCTATAAGCACAGTTAAATCACCCAATTCAACATTAACTTCTCGAATTGGTCCAAAATTCTTAACTGCAATTCTATCTTTCTGTGCAATATCCATTATAAAAATCCAAAAAGCATGCAAGCGTAAGCCAACACACCCAATATAATATATCCGTGTGCAAAGATACTCTTTTTTTTTGAAATAACTACATGAAAACAGGTTTTCGCGCGTAATTTAAGCAAATTTTATCTAAAATCACACCTATGTGACACTAAAAGTAGCGATAATTGAAGTTTTTTGAGTACCTTTGCAACGCATAGTGGCGATATGCCATCTTTGCACGACATATTGATAATACGAAGCGTTATGCTTCTCTTGCTATAGGAAACCTGAGAAATTTCTTAAGCATCGCAAGGGAGTATGATGGTTCACGCGTATAGCGTGGGCTGTTCTACACCATTCAAGATGCAAGGTTTTCTCAGGACCTCCTATAGAAGAGTGGGCGTAAACAGTGCCACGCTTCTGCGTAATAAAAATCGTCCTTGGGAGGTGCTGACGGGACACGGATATTAGAATGGCTATGGCTGAACTGAAATTTCCTGTTACCGAAATTGACAATGACAAATTTCAAGTTGTTGTAGATATGGCGTTGTATGCCAAAGAAGCAATTGTTGCTGCTTGCTATAAGCTTACAGATCGATTCTTTGTTCATCAGCAAACAGAAGGAGATTCTGTGTGTGTTGTGTTTGAATCGAAGGAAGGTAATGCTGTTTCTGAGGAAACTGTCAAGCAGTTCTGCAATGAACTCATTGACCAACAGGTTCGTCACAATACGAATCTGCAGTTTGGCCATATACGTGATTTGATAGTAGAGGAAGCATTTAAGCCTGTGAACAAATGAGATATTATCAGATACTTCCTTTCCGCTTCACTCGATTCAACGATTCGGAATACTTGCTGACGAATGACGTTGGAGAGTACATCTTCCTTAGCAATGAGGATTTCGAGAAGTTTATCAACAAGGAACTGGATGTGAAGTCAACGGTATTCCAAGACCTCGCTTCGAAGCAAATTGCCACGACTGACAAAGTAGAGGACGTGGTGAATATGTTGGCTACTAAGTTCAGGACGAAAAAGAGCATATTGCGAGATTTCACTAGCCTACACATGGTGGTTCCGACCTTGCGCTGCAATTCCAGTTGCATCTACTGCCAAGTGGCACGAAAGAATATGGATGACCATGAGGCAGACATGACTAAGAAAACGGCTAAGAATGTAGTAAAGACTATCTTCCAATCGCCGTCGCCCTGCATCAAAATCGAGTTTCAAGGTGGCGACCCTTCGACATACTTTGAAATGGTGAAATACATCATTGAGGAAGCGGAGTGGCAAAACCTTTTCAAGAAGAAAGACCTCGGCTTTGTGATTTGTACCAATGTTACGCTGCTTATACCAGACATGGTGAAGTATTTGAAGAAACACAAGTGCGACATATCGACCTCACTCGATGGACCAAAGGAACTGCACAACACGAACCGCCCACTACAGGACACGACGCATACCCATGAGAAGTTTGAGGAGAACATCAAGATGATTCGTGAGATATGCGGACAGGATAGCGTGTCGGCGCTGATGACAACATCGAAATATAGCCTCGGCCACTTCAAGGAAATCATCGATGAGTATGTGCGGATGGGCTACAACAATATTTTCCTTCGCGCTTTGAATCCGTATGGGTTTGCCAAGCAATACAAGGAGAAGATTGCCTATCCTGTGGAGGATTTTATCGAGAACTTCAAGGAAGGACTTGACTATATTATAGAACTGAACAAGCAAGGCACTTTCTTCATAGAAGGATATGCGGCTCTGCTGCTAAAACGAATACTCACACCGTTTGCAACAGGCTTCGTGGATTTGCAGTCGCCAGCTGGTGTCGGCATCGCAGGAGCAATATATGACTGGGACGGCAATGTCTATGTGGCCGATGAGGGCAGAATGTTAGCCCGATTCAAGGACTACTATTTCAAGTTGGGCAATGTGAATGAAGACAGCTATCAGTCGATGTTCAACGGTGAAAAATTGCACCATATCATTGAAAATGCTTGCACAGAATGTTTGCCTATGTGCTCAGAGTGTGTTTTCCAACCCTATTGTGGAGCAGACCCTGTGCGCAACTATTCTGAGCAGGGCGACATGGTGGGGCATCGACCTACGAGCGACATGTGCAAGAAGAACACAGCCATCATGCACTACCTGTTTGAGTTGCTGAAGAAGCACGACCCAGAGATAAACAGAATATTTTGGGCTTGGATAAATTAGAATGGTATGAAACAGATTAATGGAACAGCATTCAATATCGAAGCAGACATCCTTGGCCGAATAACGCTAAAGGGTAAGAGCATCTTCAACCGCAAGGACGAGATACTTGTTAAAGCAGACGCAAATGGCTTGCCGTCTGGCTATGTTGCCTTGATTACAAACAGTGAGCAAATTACTGGCGGGAAGCCATATGTGGGGAATGTGCAAACGCTCGATGAATTTAACGAGGGCGACGTGGTACTGATAAACAAGAAGGGTGAAATAGTATTCCTCTACGAGATAAAGTCGTTGCATAATGCCATCTTTGCCACAGAGCGTTGCAATCACCGCTGCATCATGTGTCCACAGCCACCTGTTGCGGAGGAGGAGGACAAAACGCCATTCAATCTCAAACTGATTTCGCTCATAGACAAGAATACAGTGGAGGTCGGCATTACTGGTGGCGAGCCTACGTTAATAGGTGACAAACTCTTTGACCTCATCAGGCAGATACAGAAATATCAGCCGAAAGCAGGAATCAGTCTGCTAACCAATGGAGTGAAGTTTGCTGATAAGGAATATGCAATGAAACTGGCCATGTGCAAACACCACGACCTGCAAATAGATGTGCCGATATTCTCGGATATAGCCGACGAGCACAATCGCATCGTGGGAGCAAAGACTTTCTATAAGACGGTGCAAGGACTATACAATCTCGCATTGTTCCATCAGCGAATAGGGCTGAGGATTGTAGTGCATAAGCAGACCTACAAACGATTGCCCCAACTTGCCGACTACATCTATCACAATTTCCCGTTTGTCAGCCAAGTAGCATTCCTGCAAATGGAAACGATAGGCAACGCAGATACCAATCTCGAAGAGCTGTGGATAGACCCATACGATTACAACGAGGAACTGAAGCAAGCTGTTTTGCTGTTAGCCAATCGTGGCATTTGCACTCGTGTTTACAATGCTCAACTGTGTGTGCTGCCTCGCGAAATAAGGGAGTTCGCTGTCAATGCCATTTCCGACTGGAAAGACACATATCTTCCCGAGTGCGAGGGATGCAAACTTCGCCAACAATGCGGAGGCCTGTTTGCTTCCAATCAGAAGCATCACAGTGCACACATCAACCCCAGTTTAGAAGACATCACGGCTTCGGCCAGTGTCTAGTGATAGTTCATTTAATGTTTAACAATTAAAAAAGGAGGTTCAATGAAGAGAGTATTATTTCTTTTGGTCTCTGCCCTTCTTGCTGGAACCACGTATGCCTCGAACCTGAGCAAGGATGTAATTGCCATGGTTACGAACAGCCACGAGGTCTCTATCACTGAGCAGGGACAATCTCTGATTCTGGAGCAGCCTGTGAATGTGCAGACTCAGGCGAATGGTCACTATTCGCACAGTTCGCACTCTTCACACAGCTCTCACAGTTCGCACCGCTCTCATTCTTCGCACTACTCAAGTAGTTTCTGAACGAGAAAGGTTGAATTCTTTAATTAGGATGCCATAGCCAAGTGTTATGACATCCTTTTTTGTAAAGAACTCTAGTACAAAGGCGGGACAGAAATCTTATGAATTCCGTAGCAGGCTGCTATTGAAACCAGCGGAAATACACATAGAACGCTATCTCTATCGCAATCGTTATAATTGACAGTAGGGATAGTGAGCCGACAACGTAGAACAGTTTCGTGGAAATCCATACGCCTTCGTTGTTTTTCACTATGTCTGTGAGTCTTTGGCTATGCTTCTGCCAACTCTCTTCCTGCTGCCTGTGATGGTCGTCAAGTGTCTGTTTCTCCTGTCCCAGCCATTGGTTATGGAGTTCTTGCATCTTCTGCCAGTCAGCATCAGATACATTCACTGACACCTTCAACTTTGTGGGAGCATCTTCCATTACTTGATCAATATGCTCGTTGATGGCGTCAACCTTGTTGCTGATGGTATTCACAGCAGCACCGAGCACTCCTTCTTCGCGTTGTGAACATCAGGGACAGATACTGTTTCACTCCCAGATTCACTCACTTCAACAGTTTCCTATCCTTATTCATCGTCCTCCTTCTTTTGCTCAGCCATTCTCTTGACTGTGTCTATTTCCTTAGCCAGTTCCTCTGTGGTAGGCAGACACAGCCGGTATTCACTAGCAAGAATTGTCTTGCTCGTTCCAATTGCCGTACCCCAAAACCGCTTCCATATTCAGAT
>OCTW011577078.1_pt1 | contig 36968 bp, 39 predicted proteins | sample 1539671 | NCBI WGS metagenome assembly OCTW01 (sample SAMN02144230, study PRJEB22623) | gut metagenome | biome: sheep rumen | host: Ovis aries | place: New Zealand
CGACGTGATGCTGTCCGGTAAGCGAGGCGAACCGATATGGGAAAAAATAGGCCTTGCACTTCTTGTTTTCTTTCTTTTGGGATATCTGGGAGTTGCTTTTTGGGGCAAACCGGATCTTCTGATGGCTGGGATATTGTTCTTCGGGGCTATATTTGTAGCACTGGCTTTAGTGCTTTTATACCACCTGGTAGATACCCTTAAGGACAGGAGTATTGAGGTTACCGAGACGTTGATCGGAGTAATAGAGGCTAGGGATTCCAATCTGAACGGACACAGTCGTAACGTACAGATGTTATCAATGTGCCTTTATAAACATCTGCCGGCATTCATGAAGGAAGGGATAAGTCCGGTTAGCTTTGAATATGCAGCATTGTTGCATGACGTAGGAAAACTGGGAGTGCCGGAGTCCATTCTGAACAAACCCGGTAAACTGGACGATGAAGAATGGGATGTAATGAAGCAACACCCGAAGATAGCCATGGATCTGCTTAGGACGCTTCCGTCGTTTGATGAGATAAAGGAATGGATCCTGTATCATCACGAAAGGATGGATGGCAAAGGATACTACGGATTACCGGGAGAAGATATACCGATGGCAGCAAGGATCATAGCTGTCTGTGATACCTATTCCGCTATAACGATGCGTCGATCTTATAAGGATAAGCGGACACATGAAGAAGCTATGGATATAATAAAAGATGTGTCGGGATCACAGCTTGATCCGGATATAGTAGCTGTTTTTATGACAATACCTAAAGAAGAGTTACAGGCATGTACGCCGGAGACGGTGGATTTTTAGATTATCTTCCAGTTTAATTGACTATGACAAATCGTAGTTCGTAGAGCCGATTTGAGAGATGCGTTTATGTCATTGGAGATGATGTGTATGGAAAAACTATTTGCATATGCATATTTATGGGCTTGGGATTTGGATGATGAACAAGTTTATAGAGATATGTTAGATAATATGTTTATGAATTCACCAGAAAATGAACTTTTGTTAGAATTGGAAGGCCTTGTTTCAAGTTATAAAGAGTCTTTCTTTAGAATTAAAAGATATTTTGATTATGAAAATGCAAGTTTTGATAAGAATCTATTTGGAAAGTATTTATTTGAGGGGCTTGAAAAAGTATATGTTTCAAATAAAATCTCTATTAAAGATTTTGCCAAACGTGCATATGAAATATGGAGTATTCTTCCACGTGATATAGTTGAAGAAGAACCGTTTTTTACATTGAGCTATGCGGATGAACCTTTATCGTGGGGAGATGTGAAGCAAACAAGAGATTTGTATGAAAAAGCTTTTTCTTTTTATAAAGATATATATTGAAAAAAATAGATAAATTCCCGTTTGACGGGATAATGTGTTAGCCCGTTATATCGGATAATTGAATACTAAATTAATCATCGGCAGGGACCGCATATAGCAGTCTCTGCCTTTTTGCATGCATCGATAAAAAGGGAGGACTGATGAAGGCGAAAGAATACAATGGCTTAAGGAATATCCTGCTAAAGGTAAGGATTTCCGAACTGGAGAATAATATTCTCAGCTCAAAAGCTGAATGCTGTGGGTTGAATAAGTCTGATTACATTCGTGAACTGATTTGCGGAAGCCTTCCGTCAGAAGCTCCGCCAAAAGAATTCTATATGGCATGTAATGATATTAACAAAATAGGTATAAACCTAAATCAGATCGCAAAGAATGTAAATACTTATGGGGTGATAGAATATGATGATTTAAAGAGGGTACTGGAGTATTCGGATAAGGTAATAGATATCCTTATGGATATTAAGAGGATCGTTCTGAATTCAAGGGTTTATGCCCCAATGGTATATGACGAATATGCCTATGCAAAAAGAGAGGCTAAAAAACAGGGGAATGATATACCGGCGTTCGGGGATGACATAGAACAATACAAGAAAACAAAGGATATTAAGCTATATAAGGATTATCCGGAGAGGATCTATAAGAAGCAGGCGGATAAGGTGGATAAAACAGTGTCAGGAAGAGAAGAATATGGCAGTAACAAAACTATGGGCGATAAAGGCGAGGACTGACGGAAAGATATCGTCAGTAAGAAGAACTGTTGCATCTGTGACGAAGTATGCAGAAAATCCGGAGAAGACAGACGGTATATCGGCAAACACATCGAATTCTAATGACGGAGAGGGCATTTCATTTTTTGCAGATGAAGAAAAAGGAACAGATGCAACGATAGACAGTGTCCTGTCATATGTTGAGAGGGATAATGCCACACATGAAAAGAAGTACGTCAGTACCATCAATTGCACGGAGATGTATTCAATCGAAGAGATGATGATCACAAAGGAAAGATTCCATGAACGTGGGAACAGGGTCCTCTGGCATGGATATCAGAGTTTCATGCCGGGAGAGGTGACACCTGATACTGCGCATAAGATAGGTGTCAGGATGGCAGAAGAACTGTGGGGAGACAGGTATCAGGTGGTGGTAACTACTCACCTTGATAAAGAACATATTCATAACCATATAGTCATCAATTCAGTTTCATTCCTGGATGGAAAGAAGTTCAATTGGGATAAGGAGTTTCCAAGGATGCAGGCAAAGTCAGATGAACTATGCAGAGAGAATGGGCTGTCTGTGCCGGAGAAAGATGAATTATCAGGCCATTACCATAGGGGCGCAGTAAGAGCAAAGTCAACCGAAAGATATACCTTGGAAGAAATCACGAGAGAGGATATAGACTGCTGCATCGTTTGTTCATCTTCCTATGACGGATTCCTGGATATGATGAAGGATAAAGGCTATTGGATCAATACAGAAGGTAAGTACGTAAGAGTCTATCCGCCGGGACATGATAAAGCCATAAGGATAGACAGAAGGTGGGGGGAGAACTATACGATTGAGGGGATAAAGAATCGGATAGAAAAGACCTCATCGGCTGACGGAGATGACATTATCAGTGAAGAGGACGGTTCATTTATAAATGATAAAGAAATTCCGAGTGATGGAAATGTCCGGTTCTATGGGAAGAATTTCACGAATGACAGGACTACGGATGAATATCTGAAGATGATATCGAAAGATGTGAATAAAGGAATGGATATATTTAAAATGACGATTCCATACCACATCCTGAAATATATCCTGACCGGTTACAATATCCATATCCCGGGGAAATACATAGGCAGGTCACTGACAGGGCTCATGGTAGGATTTGCTATGTATCATATGGCAGTAGGGGTCTTCAGACAGACACCCAGACAGGTGTCGAGAACACATTTCCTTCTGAGGGAAGATCTGACTAAGATGGACAGATACGTAGAGGAAACAAAGTTTCTCCTTGAGAATGATATAAAAACAGAAGAAGACCTTGAATTGGTAGCCGCAGGTAAGAAAGCTGTCCAGCGAAAGCTCCGTACAGAGAGGTTAAGACTCAGGAACCATATGAAAAAGGCGGGCGATGTTGAGAAGGTAGAGATAAAAAACAGAATAAAAGAAATAAACAAGGCATTAGAAACTGAAAGAAAAGAAGTTTTTTATTGCGACGATATCAAAAATCGGATGAGGGAAATCGTTAGAAAAAGGAAACTAATACATGAGAAGAAATCACGAATAGAAAATGTATCTGAAGATGGTATTAGTATAGGCGTTTTTGTATAAATGGTTTTTATTTATCATGTTGAAGGAAGATGCTATAATTAACAATAAATGTTTACTAAATATAGTAGAATAATCAAGGAATACTACTATATGTAATACCAATACGATGCACCAGAACCAGTGCATCGTTCAACGGAAGATAGTTGAATTAGTTGAAGATGACTGATACAATTTATAGGCAGGTTGTGGTGTAAGGGTAGCATGCTTTGATGGAGACGTCACGGTTCGATTCCGCGCCCAGTCATAAACATTGTTCATCAGGAGGGTTTCAAATGAAAAAGGATGTACCATTATCAGAGCTTTTAAAGAATGAGAAGGTAGTGAGACAAACAATAACAAGAGAGCAGGTTTATAAGTATTTAGTAAATTTAGCTTTTGATAAGGCTTATGGAGATATCGAATGGTGTGCCAGACAGGGGAATCAGCGGCATACTCTTTCAAGTTTTGATAAATTTCCTATTAAAAAAGAGTATTATCAATCTATGATAGAAAAGAGTTGTGATTTGTATTCTATTTATTGTGATACTGAATATGGGACTTATTATTATTTAGTAGTACCACAGATATATTTAACAGACAAAAAAAGTGGATTTGTGGGTTCCAAAACTACTGTGTCAATCACGCCATTTGGACAAAGATTTATTAATGATTTAAAAAATAGATTCAGTGAAGAGGGGATAGCCTTAGATTTCGTACCCTTTGTTGATACAATAGAAGGACATAAAGAGGTGCCGATAGGAGTACCATTTCCTACACCCAGGGCATATGGAGGAATCGTAAGCGCAACTTATTTTATTCGTTATGGCTTAAAAAGCTAGAATTAATAAAACCATAACAGCAATAAATTATAAGAAGAGGACAGGTATTTCCAATACGATGCACCAGAACCAGTGCATCGTTCAACAAATACAAATGATGAAATCCTAGATAGAAGGTCTTGAAGAGGTGGATGAAGAATGTATTCTTTTACTAAACGTGACAAAGAGAATAGGGCTACGCTTATAATAGATGGAATTAAAATTGGAAGAATTCATTTTCGTAGGAATGACACGTGGCTGAATCCATACAATAATCTCACTTTGAAGAATAAAAAGGAATTGGAGAAACTGGGACTTTTAGTTGAGGAAGACAATACAAATCAATCTTTTCCGGTAAAGGTTATTATCAAGTCATGTGAAGAAGGGGAGATTGCATCAGTGTTGAAAAAAGCGTTCTGTGAACTTTAAGATGAGGCATCTGAGGCCAGGTGACATACATATTACTTATCTATAGAAAATTCAAAATGAATTGCTAGTATTGGATAACCAGTTCTGATTGGCCAATACGATGCACCAGAACCAGTGCATCGTTCAACTATAAATATAGCATGTTTTCTCATGATTTACGCAGACTGATTCACGTCGACAATAGAACACATGTTTGGTATAATTATATATGTTCTCAAGTATAATGTGTGTAATTATACGGGGGGGAAAACAAAATGAGTTTCGCCGATGAATTAAGAGCATATGATTCAAACAGTGAGAAAAAGAAGAAAATGGAAGTAATGAATAATAAATTGCAACAAGAAGTTTCCATATACATAAATGAAATAAAAAAAGCATGTTCATATGTGAATTCAAATAATAGGAGAGATGTTGCGATTTACTTCACTGTTGGATATGATGAAGGATATATTTTTCACGGTTTCATTGAAAAGTTACCTAACGTTCAAGAGTTTATTGATAAAGCAAATCAATTTAACAAAGAAAAATATACAAACTGGAGCACTTATCATGGCGCTGGCACAGGTAAATTTGAAACAAGACTATATGAAGATTTAATTCGTTATGATTCGAGTAGGTTGGATTATGCAAAAGAATTGGAAATGCGATTAAATAAAGAAGTGAGTAAATTGGGATTTGATTCTTATAAAGTATCACTGGAAGAATTAGACGATATATATGTTGTACATGATAGAACAGCCGGGATATTGTCAGGAACCATAAAAGAAAAAATATCTACAAGGGTTGCAGGTAAGATATATACTTTTAGGTTCCAAGCTTCTTGGTAAAGAAATGAAATCACCAAATCAATATGAGAATTAGATAATAACATATTGAAAATTTGTATAGAATCCTCTGTAGGAAAATAAAAGGGGGTTACACATATGGTTGAGTGTCCTAACCAATACGATGCACCAGAACCAGTGCATCGTTCAATGTAGATATAAAGGATAGTGAAAATGACCGACTATGGTGAAAAAACAGACGGGCATAATAAAGAAAATTCATCCATAGAACATTATAAGAAAAAACTAAGAATACGTTGGTGGATAAATGCAATAGGATGGTGGATACTCGGGGCAACAGTTGTACTGAATATCATGTTTGAAAATAAATTGGTATTCTGTATAGGTTTTATAGCGGCAGTATCATTCATTATAGCCGGAATCATATTCGGTATCATACACAGGCTGAATAGATGTCCTTATTGTGGCGGATTCATATTAAAGCGAAAATGCCTGAGTTGAGGAAAGATAATTCTATACGTACACAAGTGAGAGAAAAATACCAATACTATGCGCAAAAACATCTACATCGTTTAACTATAAACAAATGTCAACTTAAATAATAGGCGATGTGGTTTCGATTATGACATTACCTACAATAACTGCAATATAACCATTAATGATTCTTGATTTAAATACATATATTATTTCGGCAGGGACTGTAATAGCCCCTGCTTTTTTATACCCAGAAGGAAGGAGTGGAAAAATGGATCCAGGGATAAGAGAAGCGGAAACCATGCAGCAGACGGTCGTCAGGGCTACCATAGGTGGATCGGTGCTTATCATCCGTGTGGGCGGACCGGCACTTAAGTTCATAGAGGCGGCAGTAAATGGAACGCTCGGGACAAGCGGGATGATGAACCTTAAAGCCATGCTGGAGACAGGTAAGGAACTGAGGGTTCTTCCAATAATAGGAACTGAAAACTATAGGAAGTTTTCGGAAGCATCAAAGGAATACGGCGTTAAATATGCCGTGATTAAAAGAAGGGACGAAGATATGGCCTGCGACATGTATGAGGTCATGGTATTTGCATCTGACGCATCAAAGGTTGCGAGGATAATCGAGAAGTATGGAATCAATGTGCCTGCCAGAGATGCAGGTACTGCAGCTCTCGTAGAAGGTGATCCGGAGGAAACTGTAAAAACACTGACAAAAAACAGGGATATCGTCTCAAAGATGATGAGTTCTGTTAATGGAGGCTATATAGATATCACAAACCCCCTCATGGCTCCGGAAGGAGAGAATCTGTACGGAGCTTCTTCGAAAAAGATGAATGACCTAAAGAGTGAACTGGAAAGCATTGAAAGAAAGCAGGGAATCAGTCCTACAAAGAGAGTATCGGTAAGAAAGGAAATGAACCTTCTGCAGCAGCTTGCAGAAGAAGGATTGATGGATAATGAAAAACGTATCAAAGATATGTTCAATCCTTCCGATGCCACAAATGAAGACAGGATACCTGATGTAAAGGAGGTGGCACAGATTGGATAACAGTGAAACCTACAGGGGTTATGATGAATACGCCCTTAAACTTGCAGGCTGGATCATATCTGAAAAGAGCATATATGATGATTTCATTACATGGGCCATATCCTGCAGCAGGGCTTACAGCATAACGGATCAGCTTCTCATATATGGCTACATGAATTCATACAACATAAGAGCAGATACAGTACTTACGGAAGATGAATGGAACAGTATGAACGAAGCAGTAATGGATTATGATAAGCCATTTGTGGTCCTGAGGGAAAATGGAGATAATATGGAATACCTCATGGCCTACGACAGTTCATGTACAACAGCTGCGGGAAAGAAACCGAAACTTTTCATCGGTGAAGATATGGGTTACAAGGTGGATGCCCTGCTTCTCACAGCTCCTATTGAGATCGAATACAGTGAGAAGATAACCGGAACCTGTGCATCATATTCAGCAAAAGATGAAAGGATATATCTCAGGAACGGATGTGAGACATTCAGTGATGTATTTGCATTTGCTATAAATGAATATCTGATGTGTGACATACATCTTATTATGAAGGATGAAGAACTGCTTAAGAAGAAAGGGATCGTATTACCTAAAGATATGGGATTCAGCAGGACAGAGTTCATGTATGATGCATATGCCATGGCACTTGCGCTGTGTGATCTGTTCGAAGTCGATGTGAAGCTGAAAAGAAAGAAGGAAGTACCGCTTCCTAAGAAATGGGCTGACATGAACAGTGTGGAAGCAAAGAACAGGCTGGCACTTATACTTGCCGCAGCAGGAAGGACAAAGGAACGGTACTTAAAAGGGGCAGAGCAGCTTAAGGACGTCATAGATTATTTCAGATCAAAGCAGGATGAGTTCGGTGCATGATGCCGACTAATGAAAGGAGTGATGCAGTTGCTTAAACAGAGAAAGAAGACAGTATGGCTTGTTTCTTATGTGCTCTATCCCATAATGCTGCTTCTTGTGATAAGGCTTACACCTCTTGCCGGTTCAAACATCACTGAACTTATGGATAACAGTTCATATGAGATGATGACAAGACCGTTCCATTTTACTTATTGCTCTAGGACTGTTCCTGTAGCACTCATATTCACGGCACTATATTTCATAGGCTTCTATATTTATGTTTCCAGCATGAAGAATGTGAGGCCCGGTGAAGAATATGGTTCAGCATCATGGACGGAACCGAAGACCTTAAGCCGTAAATATAAAACAAGGAAAGGTGAGGAGAAGCTTAGCAAAAAAGAACAGAGGAAACTGAAGAGAGAGTACATTAAGACACTCATCGGTATAAAACTTGGGATTCCTATCGGGAATCTTTTTTTATTGGGAAATGAAACGTCAGAAGAATATAAGGACAGATGCATATCCGAGATAGATAAGATGATAGGAATGCCTGCATGGCGTCTTGATATGATCTTAAGCCGAAATGTAAAGGCAACCATAAGGACCAAGACAGATAACATCAATACCCTGATACTAGGAGGATCTGGCCGTGGAAAGACAAGGGCATACATTATCCCAAACATAATGCAGCTTAACAGTTCATTTGTATGTACGGATCCTAAGGGTGAGATTTGTAAGAAGACAGGAAAGCTCTTAAAACGGTTTGGGTATGATGTCAGGGTGCTCGACTTAAAGAACCACGATAAGTCACATGGATATAATCCATTTGAATACTTCAGGAATGATAACGACATACTGCTCTTTGCCAATAACATGTGGGGAGCCATGGAAGATAAGACAGCGACGAAGGGTGATCCTACATGGCCGGAACTGGCAAGGGCAATGCTGCTTTCATTCATGCTTTACCTTTATCACTATGCACCGCCTGAGGAGCAGAACTTCGATATGGTGGTAGAAATGATGCACAAGGTAAGGATAGATGATGATAAGAGCAAGACTGAAACTGCATCAGAGCTGGATAAGCTGTTCGAGCGTATACCTCATGATGATACCGCTTATGGATATTATAAGGACTGGAGCAATTCAAGGGGAAGGACACTGGCGTCCATATATGTAACGCTCTCAGCAAAGCTTTCAGTGTTTAACCTGGAATCCATGCGTAAGCTTACATTTAAGGATGAGATGGGGATACTGGACCTTGCCACAAAGAAGGTGGCAGTGTTCCTGATAATCCCTGATGACAATGCAGTCTATAACTTCCTTGCCGGAACGCTATATACGCAGATGTTCCAGCAGCTTTATGAATATGCAGACAGCCTTCCGGGCGGTGCACTGCCTGAACATGTCAGGTTCTACATGGACGAGTTCGCGAATATAGCGCTCCCGAATGATTACCAGAAGATACTGTCCACGGCAAGATCAAGGAACATGAGCTTCGTAATAGTTCTGCAGGATAAGCAGCAGATAGAAGCCATATTCGAGAAGTACTATAAGACACTGTACGGAAACTGCAGTTTTTATCTCTTCTTAGGATCAAATGAATATGATACCTGCGAGTATTACAGCAAGCTCCTCGGAAAAGAAACGATAGTAGTCGAAAACTGGACTAGGAACTATGGCAGGGGCGGAGGAATGAGCAAAGCTGAGACAAGGGTCGGAAGGGAACTCATGACACCTAACGAATTGTCACATCTGTCAAAGAGGAAATGTGTCATATATTCGACAGAGGATTCTGCATGTATAGATCAGAAGGCAGACATGACACAGCACAGGTATTATAGGTATATAGCCGATGGGGCAAGGACAAAGAAGAATAATTATGACTGGGGAGATGAGACCATGTCAGAAGGGACACTGCAGCTCCTCGGAAATGACTATCTCGGGGATATGACAGTCATTGAAGGAAAGAACAGTAACGGATGGGTCCTTTTGGATCCATCAGAATAAAAAGAAAAGGAATAGGTGTAAAAATGAACAGAGAGTTTATCAGATCAGGTAACAGTAAAGGAAGAGGTAACAGATGGAGGAGTTTCATAGTTGTATGCTCACTGCTGACAAGTATGTTCATGTCAGTAATGGGAACCGGTATCGTATCCCTTGCAGCAGGAACAGACAAAACCTATGGTTCCGTAGACCGGACGGAATCAGTAAGACTGGTATCATCTCCAGGAATGACCATACCGTTAGGTACGGTCTATGACACGAGCGGGGTAGCTGAACTGGATAGTGCAAAGGAAAGGACGGATTCACTCATCAAATGGGTATGTGCATGGGTAGGAGGAATCATAGCGCTTGTTTCACTCATCATAGCCCTCGTCATGGCATCAAGCCATCAGCAGGAACAGAGGAACCAGGCTCTTGTCGGCCTTGCTGTCGGCATTATCATAGCATTCGCACCGCAGGTGGTTAATTATCTCCTCGGAAATCAGTGACAGGAAGCAGGTGAATAGATGGAATGGGTGGTTTTACTTCTAAAGGCTGCACTGACATTCTTCTCGGAAAAGATGGATCTGTTCCTCAGGATGCTGACGACAGACCTTACGACATATAACGGCGGAGGGATGTGGCAGGGTGTGGAGAACATATATCAGGCACTCCTTATAGTCGGGCTTTCCCTTGCCAATATATTTGTATGGGTGGAACTTATCGAATCGACCAGCAAATGGGCAGAGCTCAGGAAATCATCAGTGCTCATTACATTTGTCGTGGAGATTATTGTCGTTAATGCGGTCATGTATTACGGGAAGGATATACTGATAACGGTATATTCCATAGGACAGGGTATAACTAGGGGTGTTATGGAAAAGACCGGCATGATAAATGCGAGTGGGCAGAGCCTGTTCAACATTCAGGTATCAGATGATTTCATTGAGGCAGTAGGAAGGATGAATATCAGTTCCGGCATAGCGCTACTCATAGTGATCATAATAGTCTCTGCTTGGATATGCGTATCGACCATTGCCGTCCTGCTCACTGTATATGTGAGGATATTCAATCTTTATATCCTGATAGCAGTGTCCCCTCTTGCTTTTGCATGTGCCATGAGCAAGAGGACAAGATTCGTGTTTGAAAACTTCTGCAGGACATTTGCATCCGTCACAGTCGAAGCAGTGGTACTCGTATTGGTCATGTATCTCTTCTCACAGTTTTTCAGTTCAGGAATAAATATAGACATGACACAGAGTAGCAACCCGTCAACGGATACTTTGGGATGGCTGTTTACACTTCTGTCTCCGACACTGGCAATCCCTGCTGGGGGAATGAACCCGGCAAATGTAACAGCCATATTTGAATACCTCATTACCATGGCATTCCTGTTTGCGGTTATGCTCGGTATGGTGAAAGGATCAGAGAATCTGCTGAAGAGGATATTTGGACTGTGAATTTCAACATGATCGAAATCCACAATGCTTGGAAAAACTTGGAAAAACTCGCTTGAGATTAGAAAAAACATGTGGTATATTATCAATAGAAGGTTGCAGAAATGCAACTGTGGGCTGGTCGCAAGACCCAGGTCCTACCTAATCGGCGGGGAGACTCCCCGCCATTTGATTTATATAAGCGGAATTAAGGAGAGACGAATTGAAAACCATTAGTATGTTCGTTGATGAATCCGGTGACCTCGGGCTAAAAAACAAAGGGAAAACATATTATATTGTAACATTGGTTTTCCATAATCAGGATTATGATATAAGTGAAGATATGAATAAGCTGGGCAGGGAACTTTCAAATTTACATTGTCCTAAAGGCGCTGTCCATACAGAGCCTCTTATAAGAAGAGAAGCACCATATGAAGCATTTACTCCAAATGAGAGAAGAGCTATATTTACAAAATTGTTTTTCTTTGCCAAAAAATGTGAAATATCATATAAAACGTTTATATTTGAAAAACAGCAATTCAAAGATGAAATGAAACTGGAAGCTAAAATAGCGAGAGAGATTTCTCTTTTTATAAGAAATAACCTATCGTATTTTCAGTCATTTGACGAACTGGTATTATACTATGATAATGGCCAGAAACAATTAAGTAGGATTCTTAATACTGTCTTGGCTACGGAAATTGTAGATTATGATGTTAGAAAAGTTAGACCAAGTGATTATAGATTGTTTCAAGTTGCTGATCTGATTTGCACGTTGGAATTATTAAACAAAAAGATGGAAGAAGGCGAACAATTATCAAGATCTGAACAGTTTATTTTCCATAGTAAAAGGGATTTCAAAAAAGACTTTATGAAAAAGATAGTTGAAAAACGATTTAAAGAATAGATGAATAATTACAGTGTGATATTGATGTAGAATAATATGCGGGGAATTAGCGTTATAAGTAGACAATACTTATAGCGCTTTTTGTTTGGAAAGGAAATATGATGAAACCGATAGAAATGAATCAGAGTCTTCTCAGCATTAAAGAGAAGTTCTATGGATTTGAGATAAGACAGATTGTAGATGCGGTACTGGCGGGAGGAGCATCTCTTGCAGTAAACTTCCTGCTCCCAAGCGAGCTCGGGGTGGTGAGAGGGATAATAGCGTCAATCGTTGCAGTACCGTTCATCATTGTTGCAATAAAGGACTTCTATGGACTTAAGGGCCTTAAGCTCATGGCTGCAGTTATCAAGTCATCAGCCAACCGAAGGCCTCTCAGGTTCAGATCAGAATATATAAATGAGAAAGTGGTGAAGAAAAGGTGATAATGGCAGGTAAGAGAGGATACATAAAGGACAAGTTCAGAATAAAGACCATTCAGCAGGCCATCCCGGGATTCAGGACATATGATTCCGGGATGTTTGAATTTCAGGGTGGGCTTTATTCCGCAACATATAAACTGAAGGATACGGACTTTACATCAGAGTCCGATGCAGAACAGGAGAGCCTGTTCAAGAAGTATTCTGATATACTCAATTCGCTTGATACGAAGAGTACATATAAGATCACGATATTCAACAGGAATATCAATTACAAGAAGACAAGGTTCATAGAGCTCCCTACGAATATGAATGATTCATATGACCATATAAGGTCGGAGTATAACTCCATGAGGCGGAAGAACAGGGAAGTATCCCATGGGATTATTCAGGAGAAGTACTTTACCATCATCACGCCTGCCAAGAAACCGGAACTGGCTGAACAGTTCTTTGACAGGGCGGAACGTGATTTCAGTAGGAGGCTGTCATATATCGGTTCCGACCTTACATCCATAGATGTAAATGAAAGACTTGAGATATTTTTTGATTATTATAGATGCGGTAAGGAACAGTATTACGATTACGATGATAAGACAGCGAAGAAAAGACGGAGCGGATATAAGGACTATATATGTCCTTCGACACTCCGTTTTTCTAGCTTCGAGTTTGAGATGGGAAAGAAATACGGCCGTGTACTTTTTGTGCGTGACTGGGGAGTGAAGCTTAAGTCGGAAGTGGTGACGAGGATAATGGAACTCAGGGCCAATATGATGTTCACCATCGATATAATCCCGCTTTCAGCTGAAGAGATAAAAAGGCTGCTCGAAGATGCTGAGATGAGTGCAGAATCAAATGTAGACAGATGGAGCCAGCGCCCAGGTGCAGAAAAGAGAAGGTATTCGATAATCCCCCGCAATATGCGTAAGGACAGGGACATAGTAGAAGAGAACAGCGTGGATGTGAGTGAACGTAACCAGAAGATTTTCTATGCAGGTATAACGATAACAGTCCTCGCAGACAGCATGGAAGAACTGGACAGCTATACGGAGACCATAATAGACACAGGGAATGAATGTGGCTGCGGGATAGATATAATGGGATTCCGGCAGAGGGAAGGCCTTAATACAGTCTTGCCATACGGGCCTCGGTATACTGACCTGTACAGGGACTGTACAACAGAGATGCTTGCAGACTGGATGCCTTTCAATTCAGTCAGTATCAATCATCTTACTGGCATCCCATATGGCGTCCATGAAGAGACCAGGCAGGAAGTATTGATAGACAGGAGACTCCTCAATAATGGAAACGAATGGGTGGTCGGAGTATCCGGATGCGGTAAGTCATTCAGGGTAAAGCTCACTGCACTCATGGAAGCACTTATCACGAATGGTGACATACTTTTTGTAGATCCACACGGAGAGTTCACAGGACTTACCAAAGCGCTTGGCGGTACAGTGATAAGACTTGGCGGTGCATCGGAAGACGTGATAAATGCCATGGACATGGCAAAAGGATACTCGGGCGGGGGAAGTGATATAAATGTAAAGCTGTCCCAGATGACATCGCTTTTCCATGCACTCCTTGACCGTGAGTATACAAGACCCATGGACAGCATAATGGTACGATGCGCAAAGTTCCTTCTGGAAAAGTATGCCCATGGGGATTATGTAGGGGCACCTCCTACGATAGCTGAACTATACCGTCTGATACTGGCTCAGGAGGAACCTGAGGCAAAGAAGCTCGCGCTCCTTATCGAACCGTATGTATTCTCTCTCAGATGCTTCTGCGGTCAGACCAATGTGGATATATACAGCAGGATAGTATGCTTTGACTTGACGGGGCTTGATGAGAACCTCTGGGATGCCGGAATGTCAGTCGTAATGGACAGTATCAAGAACAGGCTTATCATAAACAGGGAGGCACAGATTCCTACATACATAAAGATCGATGAGGTAGGAAGGTTCCTTGACGATCCGTTTCTCACAAGGACGTTTGAAAGCTTTTACGCAGAGTGCCGTAAGTACGGAGGCTATATAACAGGCATAGTCCAGAATGCTTCGAAGCTCCTTCGGAATGAAAGAGCCAGGAACATGCTCTCTAATGCGGAAATAGTGGTAATGCTCCGCCAGTCATCCATGGATGCACAGGAACTGAAGTCGATATATAAGCTGTCCAAGACACAGGTGGACAGGCTGATAAATGCTGAGGAAGGGTGTGGAATATTTAAATCAGCCAACAATTTCATCAACTTCGACGGTCGTATAGAGAAGGGATATATATATGACCTTGCAAATACAAAGCCCGATCACAGCAGGGCAGTGCTTTCATAGAAGGGAAGTGACAGTGTGGCAAATATAAAGTACAGCAGCTATGTGGACGAGTATAGCTTCAAGGCATCATCCGGTATCAAACATGGCAGTGATGATATAAAGGTAAGTGACGGGGATATAAAAAACGGATATAATAAGAAAACTGATGACGTTGAAGAATACCCGGGTTACCCGTTTAAAGGAAAAGAGCGGCAGGATAAAGAAATAAAAAGTATAAATGAATATGATTCATCATCTGCAGCCGGATCTCTGGCAATGGAACTGTCCTCCAGTGTTACAGAAGGCCTGACGGATACTCTTATATCAGATGCAGATATGGATATATGGGAAGCTGATTCCGGTGAGGAATCGGCTTCCTCTTTTTTTGGTGCCCGAAATTACCATCAGACGGTACCGAAGAGTGAGAAAACTCAGAATAAGTCCAGAAAAGGCAGGTTCGGTACCATAGCAGACGGTATCCGGTACATTGAGGAAAGGACCGGCCACATTAAGGAGAGGGACAGGGGTGTAGATGCACCGGAACGTCTTGAAAAACCTTGGAAGAGTAAGATTGATATAAGTATAGGCAGAGAGTTAAGAGGACTAAAAAAGGCTTCTGTGGCACTGTTTCCATTTGCGTCGATAGCTGCTGCCATACTTCTGATGATCATAATAGTCATATCATCTGTCAGCATGTTGATCAGCAATCTGTCCGTAGCAGATTCAAACCTGTCGGAGAGGGAACAGGTCATATGGCAGTACCTTAAGGAAGAAGGCTTCTCGGATTATGCAATAGCTGGTGTACTCGGCTGCTACGGAAGTGAATCGGGGCATAACCCTGACATAGTGGAAGGTGAATATATAAAAGGCGTCCCAGACAGGGCAGTCATCGTGGCTGATCTGGACGGATACTGCAGGGAGTATCTCTTTCCATATTATCAGAGGAGAGGCGTAAGGATATCGAGGAGTGGATATATGTACAACGGAAAGTATTATCCTGGACTCGGCCTTGCACAGTGGACCGGTGTAAGGGCATGGAGGCTCTTGCATTATGATATAAGCACTCATACCGTATCAGCAGACTACAATAATATGCAGTGGAATGACCTGACAGTTCAGATTGATTTCATGATCCATTATGAGATGTCTTATAGTTTCTGGAACAGTTATAAGAATATATCACCGGAAGGAAACGAATCGGATGAGGACTGCGTGAGGAGAGCGACGGAAGTGTTCTTCAGTAACGTAGAGATGCCGGGGAATCATGAAGCAAGATTTCTGAACAACAGAAAGACTCAGGCAGTTAAGGCATACAACCTGGCAAAGACATTTGGTGGTGATGGCACATTTATCTGGCCATGCCCTGCAAGTCATAGGATAACCTCTTATTTCGGTGGCAGATCATCACCGGGCGGTATAGGGTCGACAGATCATAAAGGAATAGATATAGGAGCACCGACTGGAACAGAAGTAGTAGCAGCTGCAAATGGAACTGTGGTGTTTACAGGATTCAACTCATCAAGGGGGAACTATATAAAGATAGATCACGGAAATGGATACATGACCATATACCAGCATCTGAACGGTTTCAACTGTAACAAAGGAGATAAGGTATATACAGGAGATATGATTGGTTATGTAGGGAGTACAGGACACAGTACAGGACCGCACCTGCATTTTGAGATATTATTGAATGGAACATCGGTGAATCCGATAAGGTACTATGATATCGAATAGTGAAATGGTGCGTCTATGCATTTGAGTCAAATACTAAGATGGCCTATCAGGAGATTATCTGGCTGTGAAGCCTTGATTTTTCTAAGTTCTTGACTGAATGAGGGGGGGTGGTACATTAATCATATACTATTGTAAGGAGGTAACTAAAATGAAAAGGACCATGATTATTGTCGCTCTGTTCACTATTTTACTCGTTCTAATAACTGGCTGCTCGGAAGAAAAAGAGAATAATGATACTCCTGCTACTAATACAGATACAGAAATTGAATCAAACACTGAGGCATCTTATGATTACGATAAAGATGGTTTTCCAGGGCTATCTGATTTTGTCAATCTTAATAGTAATCCGACAGAATTATTAGAAATAAAGCTTAATGGGAAAACGATTAACGCGGAAAATGACCAGTATTATTCGTGTAAAGATATTACGCTTTTTGAAAAGTACACTGGTGATTTTGGGTGTTTTCTTGATCCGTATGATTATACTAAGATTAAACAGCTATACTTTTCATTTGACGATGTGGAGGCTATGCCTCAGATTATAGAAGATTTTAACGGTATTCTAGGTGATCCTATTCATTATGAAAACTATAATGACAACAATGATACTATTTCTGCATATGCATGGATAGTTAATGACGATGTTCTTTTATCATTGGAAAAAAACAGGTTATTAGGAAATGCTAGTTTAGAAGTGATTATGGAGTTTGTTGATCATGAAGCAATCAGTAACAGAGAATCCTGCAAAGAACGGATATCAAGTGATGAAGAACTGCAAAAATATGTAGAAGAAATAAACAAGGCGTTGGAATATGATGGTAAGCCGATAAATGAAGTTGTTGAAAAAACAGGAGCCGTTTTTAATTCTGACAAAAGTACTGATGAAAAATATGAATTTGATGTTGAGGGTACATTTTTAGGATATGAAGGCTATTGGTCATATTATATATATACAAAAGAAGAAACTAGTTTTGATAATTACGCAAAATATTTAGGGGAAACAAATGTTTCGTTTGGTTTTATAGGACTGGAAGAAGAAGATAAAGAAGATATTCTGTCAATCTTTGATAAACTATATGGGACGGATTGTAGAGAAGGTGAAGTGTTTATAGAATGCAATTTTGATCCTATATTAAGTATTGATAAGCAATGGAAACATGTCTATTTTCACAAAAATAATAGGGCTTACAAAGTAGACCATGAATGGGGAAATGATAAGTCAAAAGATGTTATAGAGGCTTATGAAGATGTAGATATAGATGTACTGATTTCACAAAACAATAATGGTGATGAAGAAGATAGCAAAGATGGAGTTACTGGTAAAGTAGGAGCAAGAGATTCGGTTGGTGCTTTTATATATGCATATAATGCTGCCATGAAAAAACAAGGTGAGGATGACTATCAAATCAAAGCAGAAGATATTTCCTCTGCTGGTACAATTGACATAGGCAATGGATTATTCATCGATTTTAATATAAACAATTATAATAGTCCTGTTGATTCTATATCATGCATTAATCTTTACTCTGATGGTACTACCGATTCGAAGGATAGGTATACAAATCAAATGGTTTCATTTCTGATTGCACTACAAACATGCGAGGGATGGGATGACAGTCAGATTTCAAGCATCGTTGACTATATTTCTGGTAATGGATCAGAGCCAAACATAGAAGGTTGGGAAATCAATAACTACACTGTTTCGGATAAACTGAAAATTCAGATAAGTAAAATCGAGTAATAGATTGGTATCTATTGATTCTGAATAGCTTAAGAGTAAAGAAATAGTTCTTTATAGGTGTGTAAGTAATATAACGATAGATTCGAACCAGCGACAAAAAGAAAAACACTCCAGAAATGCGTTCTGGAGTGTTTTTATATGTCGGAATCGTAATACTAGGGTTGGTTATGCCCGTTAATGAGAGTCTATGAAGAAAAGCCTGTAAAGACTATAGTAAAAACTCATTCCTTTAGTTCTGTCCGAATGCGTTCTATTTTTTCGGCATCGATATTTCCTGATGCAACTTTCTTATCAATCCATATTCTAAAGGCCTCGATGGAGATGGCCATCTTTGTCAGTTCTTCCTGAATAGCAACATAATCATATAGCTCGTTATCAGATATTTCCCCATCAACGGATATATCAATGAGCCTGTTCTTCTTGGCTTCAAATGCGTTCATAGTAGATAGCATGCCAAGTACTATTTCTGAAAGGCTGTTAACCTGGACATCAGGAATGACACCATCACCTATTGGACAGTAGTTCGCACAATACTGATTGCATAGATCAGGACGTTTATATGCCCTAGCCATGGCAAGGACCATGTCTGGTTGGATAGGGACTCTTTCGTTCTCAATCTTTTCTATCTGGCTTTCAGAATAGCCAGGCATAAGCTCAGACGCCTGAGCTCTAGTAAGTCCTGCTTCCTCACGTGCTTGAAAAAAGACGTTTTTATTCTCTCTGGTAGATTTCTTTCCCATTACTATGCCCCTCCAATACTCTGATTTCAGACACCATTATAACAAAAAAAATAGCATTTGCCTAAAAAACAACGATTAGAAAAAAATCCGTATAACCTTCAGAATAGGAGCATTACATGGTTTTAACTTACGGTACTGCGTATGTATTATTCAATCGTGTAATCATATAATATCTGAAAATACAGAGGGAGGAGATGATAAAAACGAGCATTAATAAGAGGAAAAGGATCTGTATTCTTTTAGATAAGATACAGAAAGAAAAAGAGTTTAGTAAAAAGATCGGTATAAAGGATACAACTGTTTTTAAGAATAATATAAGGAGGAATAGACATGAGACACGTGTTTAAGGCAACAAAACTTGGATGGGATAGTAAAAAGGAAGGAATCTGGTTTGATTCAGACTATTACTCAAAAGAAGATGCAGAGAAAGAATTCAAGCCATATGATGGAACAACTATGAGGGGGTATTCATATACGGGATATGAATATGGTGGAGAGAAATATCATGATTATACCTACCTCGGAGAGTTCGAAGATGACGAAATGCCACAGAATGACTATGACTTATTTAAAAAACGAAGAAGATAGTATGAGATATTAGAAATACTGATTACAAGCGGATTCGTACTGGCATACTTTTTGTTATGGGAAATAAGCGGCAAAAATGGGAGGTTTCTTTATATGAATGATTTGATCAGGCTTGGGAATAACATACGTTCATTACGAAATGCATACGGAGAGTCTCAGGAAAAACTAGGAGAAGTTATTTACGTAGGAAAGAATACCGTCTCATATTACGAACAGGGAAAACGTGAACCTAGTAAAGAGATTGTTGCCCTAATCGCTGAACACTTTATGGTATCGGTAGATGAACTGTTGTTTAGTGATTTTTCAGATATAGGGAAAATTACCTATGACTATAAATCGTTTTGGAAAAACATTGAAACGATTTTTCCTATTATTTCCCCCAATAAAGCGATAGAAAATGAGCATTTTAAGAGAGCGTATAAACATCATAAAGAGCTATATGACAAACTACACTCAATACCTTTAAATGGTTCTGGCTGCTTGGACTGCTTATTTCTCAGTGGTGAAGAATACTTTGATGCAATTAATGATGATGAAATCCGACTTGAGACAGCAGCTAACTATTTAGCTCTGTGGTATTTGCTTAATGCTATTTTGACATCACCTATAGATCTGAGCAAAAAAGTTGCACCATTTAAACAGATGGCCAAGAGTGATCCCTTAGTCAATAGTCTTGATTTAGGTGATGATACAAGTATAGGAAAAGAAGCCCAGGAATTTGTTTCAGAATTTCATGATCCAGATATTCAGGAAATGATTCTTGAATGTAAGAAAATCGTTAAGCGTTCACATCATTTAGGAGATCTTGCTGATTACTACATTGCACTGGAATACATATTGAATATTGTGGACAGTGGACTAGGGCGGGATTTTAACCGGAGAGTAGGTATGGAAATGATGATGGCATTTGCTTTAATGGGAAACAGATATGCAGCCCGCCATTTAGAAATTAATCATAAGATAATGGGAATAAGTTCACAAACTGTGGACGACAGATAGAATGAATTGTTTTATGCTATCATTAGATACTATACATTTTTCATACACTTAAAGGAGGTAATTCATGCAAAAAGAAAAGAAGAAACTAAAAGTATGGATTAAAGAACATAAAAAGGAGCTGATTATTTCAGGAGTTTCAATTGCTTCCATTGGGATGCTGATTATTGGTGTCAAAAACTATAAGGATCAGGAAAAGGTATATAGGAGCCTAGAAAAGCTGGTAGAAAAAACTCCTGATTCTTTCCCGACAACTAATGCAGTTCCTTTAAAAGACAGTATACCTATGGGGATAATAGAAATAAAACCAGAAAGCACTAATAGGGTATCCCATGATGTATCAAAACATATTCGAAACTTACCAGAAGGGTATAAGCCATCAATGGAGAAAGTGTTATCCGCGGCAGATTTTGGTTTTGAACTGCTCCCAGGACAGACATGGGTAAAACCATACAAAACTGGGATGGCTGCTTGATAGAATAAAGGAGGTGTTATTCAGAGTAAATAAATTAAAAGGCGGGTGATGAAAGAGGTATTAGTTTGCAGTGTTCACAGAAAGGCAAAAAGCGTTTAAGGATTATTACCAAAAAGGAGAATATGTAATGACTTCAGACAGAATAAAGATGGTTAGAGACGAAGAACGTGCTAATGAATATGTAGAAGAAATTCAGGAGTATACCACAAATCTGGAAAAAAGTTTTATGACAGAAGGCTCATTTCTTGGGGTAGTCATTGGAGATTGTTTAAGAAAACATAGTGATTTCCAATTGTACAAAAGGTTTACAGCTATAATGGAAACAAAGAACGATAAAGGAGGAGTTGTAAAAAGGCAAGTATTGGAGTCAGTATTAGCATCATTGGAATTGGCCTTTGGCGTGGCTACATCAGAAAATGGTAGCGTGTATGCAGAAAAACATGTCTACGAGTTTGCAGATGACATTGCTGAATGCGCAAAGGAATACGCTTATGATTTTTACAGAAGAAACCTATATGTGAGTGAAAAGATAAAAAAAGGTCAGAGCGGAAGGACTGATGAGGAATATCTTGAGAATCTATCAGATGGTGCAGTAGCCGGAGTAAGAAAAAGAATTGCAAACAGCAAAGGAGGAAATCAATAAATGCATGAATCACCACGTTATTTTGGATGGCATGTTGGGATGTCAGCTTCAGAGGTTTATGAAAAATGGATTGAATTAGGCTTAATAGAAAGATATGAAGATGGAAATGGACATGGATGGACTATTACTGAATTAGGAAAGTCTTTAGGTGGTAGATATTCCATGGCCGGGGGAACACCTACTTTTGATTACGAAGATATAAAGCATTTATTCTAAGTTAAAAAGACATATTGGAGGAATGCAAATGGATAACAATAAGGACAGATTTTGTAAGCATGTTGAGGCAGGGAAAGAAAGACTTAATAGAGCAAAAGTAAAAACAGATTACAGTTATATTGATGACGCTCAAAAAAAGGAGATTATGGAAGAAGAGTGTTGCGACTCATCTAGATTAGATAACATTATGAATTGGATGAAAGAACATAAAAAAGCTATATTCGTGATTGGAGGTGGAATAGCAGGATTAACTATTGGAGTGATTGCTATTTTTGCCAATAGAGAAAGAATATGTGATGTAACATTAAAATCTCAAAAGTCTATAGGAGAGATTAACCCTCAATTAGATGCTTCTTCTAATGCTGTTAGCAGTGTTATTCTGGATGATGTTCTTTATAGTAATCAGAAAATGGCTACTAATTATTCTGGCGAAAAGATTATTGATAATGCTGATGCATTGTCAAAAAGATACAGAGTAGATTTTAAAGCATTTACTTCAGGGGAATGGTATCCTAAAACTGAAACTGATTCTAAAGCGTCTGCATATTCAGTGGCTGTAAAAGGAAATTACGGTCGAGCATGTCGTTTGATAGATACATTTGAAGGGAGAGTTCTTTTTGAAACACCTGAAGATATTACTATGAAGGAAACTAATGGTTATCTATGATGATGAGTTTTGATTAATAATTTAGGGGATTGGGGATTTCCCCAAGATGTTGGAAATGGGGACCATACCGTGGTTGAAAAACACGGTGTGGTCCTCTTTCCGTTGCTTGCAAAAACATGGTACACGGGCAGACTTCTAGAAATACATGGTTTTTAACTTGTACCCAAGTTGGGTACAAGTTGACTCAGTCACTGATCAAAGAATTCAGACATGAGTTCATTCAGCTTATTACGGGCTTCAGTTGCTTTCTTGGCAGCAGTGATAACCCTGTTAGATGAGGCTTGTTCGGAAAAATCTTCTGGTTCCCATCCCGGTTCTCCTGGTTTACCATCCCAGAGAATGCAGAGATCCTCATAGACATAGTTCTCTAGTTTGCTGTATATATCAAGGTTGTTCAGGATTACGTACTCCTGCATGAGTACGATTTCTACTCTGTGAAGCTTATCATAGCCATCTGCTTCGTATTTGATCTTTACGCAGTAAAATTTACTTAATGCATTCACAGACTGGGCTGTACATTAACATAAAGGATAGGCTATACCGGGAATAAGGAGGCAATGATTTAGGCAGAATAAGTAAAGAGGCAATCATAGCAGCTATAAGGGAACTTATGGCTGCTATTTTTTATGGCGATTTACTCAGGTATTTACTGTGGGGATTTTTTTCTGAAATTTTTATTGTAAATGCAATTGGTGTTCCTTTTTTTTGATAAGTCAATTGAAGATGAGAAACATATATGATTTTAGAAGGAGGACCATAATATGGATAAAGATATCTTAATTGATGTATTCAAAGAGTTTAAAGACCAGTTCGTAAACCTAAACGAAAATCCGGAGGTACAGACATACATTGACAAGCTGCCACCATCTATTCTTGGGCATCTAATGACAGGTGAGTATCATCAGGGCTATATATACGATTGCTCATATGAAGATATCGACTCCGACGAAAATGTATTATTCAGGATAGACCTAAACAAAGCCGTTTCATTTTTCGAGTCTTTTGAAGACAAAGAATCATACAGAGACTGGGATAATTGGGATAAGTTTAAAGAAATCCTCGACTCGAGATGCACTTCACTTTATAAACCCATTTATGAAGATAATAAGCTCAAGTACTTAAGATACTTTATAGGAAGGAATAAGAAACAAGTATGCTACTACTATCTCGAAAAGAGTGTTCTTGTTGAAACAGGCTTATTTATAGAACCAGTACAGCTTCCTAATGAGCAATATGATTATCTCGTTTACAACCCCAAAATGGATCGATTTGGATTATTAACGGGTATAGAGGTTACATACAGTGGAGAATGGTTGCGTACTTATGCAAAGTGCCGTAGAGAATACAACCAAGTCATTAAATCTGTCGATCAGTTTACGGATCTTTTCTCCGAAATGCCTATCCAAAAGTCCTCAATAAATAACGATGGCATACCAAAAGAAATTGCCGCTCAATTAGCAGCAGGTCTGAATGACTATGTATCTGATGCTTTTGACGAAATAAAGCGTTCTATATTCAAGTGGTAATACAAAGGTACGGTAATGCAGCAGGTACGTTCCAGATGGACGGTCTGCTGTATTACCGGAATATATAAAGGCCAATGATCAGTTTTGTTCGACGGGTCATACTGAATCTGAATCCGTCTATTCAATTAACAACAATAATATAAACCATACCCTTCGTTGGATGAGTATGTTTTTCATATCCAAATGCGAAATAAAATTTCATAAATTTTTTATTGAGTGAAATGCAATTATTACCTCAAAAGACATATTACATAAGTAACAGACAGGATTACAGCTTTTGAATCAGCGAACAGGCATTCAACTTCAAAGCAAAGAAGTATAATCGGTCAAATCTAGGTGAGACAAGGGGATCTAAGTAAATAAAGATACAAAGGATAGAGAGAAAACGTAACGGGGGAGACTTGTTCACGGAAGGAGGCATCGCCGGGGAGGAACCGGAATAATCCGGGAGTCTTTAGCGTATCTGAGTAGGAAGAGTCTCCTCTCACGAAAGGAGTAAACAATGAGTGAAAATGGTATTAAGAGGAAAATAATATGGTTTACAGTACTGGTACTTTCAATACTTTGCATGGAAGCATTATGCATTAAGAACAGGGTTCTTGATTATCAGATATTAACTAATCTTGTATATGACTTTATCAGATTAGGAAGTATATGTGTGGGTATTCCCTTTGCTTCAACGTGTATATGGTTTTATTTAAATCGAAACAGTTACAGAATCATAGGAATAATAAGTATAGTCATATGTTCGTATATACTGATTACAAAAGCAAATATAGATAGTCCCATTTATTTAATACTCTCAATAATATACTATTTCATACTTTTTGCAGGAATTATGTATTTTATCGATATCAAAAATGGACGCCTCATAGAATTACTTCAAGCATTATCAGGAGCTGATAATGTCAGTTCTGACGATGATCCGGACGATGACATCATTGAATATGACGATGAAGCAGATTTATCTCAGGAAGAAAGCGATAATGATTTTATTGATGGCGAAAAAGATCAAAAACCCCTGTTTGCAGAAAGTGCATCACCAAAATGTCCCAGACCGGATCCGCAGCCCGATAATATCCAAAATTCAGAAAAAGACAAACAGCTTAAAGAGTTTTATGAAGAACTGATGCGCATAACAAAGTCATTAATAGAAACCGCAGATGACTGTGAACAAAAAACAGAAACAGATGATCCGGATGCAGACAATGCGAAAACCGGAACTGCACAGATAAAAAACGGAAATAGTAATCAAATATATCTACTTATCGGAACAGAGAAGTACAGCATATTGATCTCCAGAAATGATACCGCTGATTCATCATATGCACTTTTAGATTCTGGCAAAAGCATTTTGGAATATATGCTGTCAAATAGCTATCTACAGGAGGATTAAGCAATGAACGTACTTGATGAAATGAAAAAATACAAGGAAGTCATGAACAGTGAAGAGCTTTTCTTAGAAACCCCATCTGTAAATATGAATGGAATATATGCCTGCGGTTTAAGAAAAAGGGGAACTGCTCATATACGAAATGGAAAGCCATGTCAGGATGCAATTCTGTTATCAATTATAAGTAATAACGTCTCGCTTTACTCTACCTGTGACGGCCACGGCAATGAAAAGCATAAATACTCTGAAGATGGGGCTCGTATAGGAACTGAGGCAACCGTGCAAGCTGTAAAAGGGATCGTTAATGAGTGTAAAAAGGATAATCTGTCCGATGATGAAACAGAAGAGGTCCTCAGAAAGTCAAACGAAAACTATAAGTTAAGATGCAGAATAATGGATTGTTGGAAATCAGGTGTACTGGACGATTATCGTCATAACAAGGATGCCAATGAGGAATTAAGTGAGCAGGAAATATATGCATTATATGGAACCACTCTGCTTTATGTGATCGTCACTAAAAACTACTACTTAGTCGGTCAGGTAGGGGACGGAGCAATACTCTTCTATAACAACATGAACGACTTCGAAGTTTTTGACCGAAGTGGAATAAAAGAGTCTGAAGCTACTTATTCGCTCTGTACGGAACTCTGTGAATACAGACATTTTAATACAGGTACATATATCAGAAAGTACTTTTACGGCTTTATGATCACCACAGATGGGCTGTACGACAGGTACGAGAGCATCAATAAGGAATCCCAGAATATGGGTATTGCTGTTGCTTACTATACGCTTGCAACCACCCTTAAGGTCGGCGGCAGCGAAGAACTGTACAGAATACTTCTTGATGAAGACTTTTATGAAGGAATCTCCGATGACTGTTCCGTAATAGTTGCCATCGGGACTGATGATGAGAACATACGGGGATCCTATTCATGTTTTATGATGAGAGACAGAGCTGATGTAAGTCAGATAGATGAGCATCACATTAATTATCTGCAATCAAACCTTTTTCAATCTGGGAATATTGTTCAGCTAGGTAATAAATGCCTTACTGAAAAAAGCATTACTTCCGAAATGATTCCGGCAGCGCTGAAAGAATACTTCCCTGAAAGTATTATGACAGAAACAATGAGAGATACAACGATCATACGAAATATGGATGACAGAATCTGCACATTCAGATCGTTCCAAACAATGGATATGAGAGGTTTTTTTAACATTCGAGAATCTAGGAAAATCATAGATATACTAACCGAAAATATAAAGAAAGTCTGTGATTCACTGTATATCCTGGGATATGTACCAACTGCAGACTTCATTCCTTCACTGTTATTCAATCAATGTGGAGAGATCATGTTTCTTCCGACTGCTTTCATGATAAGACCGGACAATTACGAAGATCTAACCGACACAGAAAAGTTTGACCTGAAACTCTTTTTTGAAAAGCTGCATCTGGGTGAAACCATCGAAAAGTGGATGACTTTAGGAATACCTGTTAACAGATAAATACTTTGACAGATATTAATCAACGATAGGAGGTCATAATATGGGAAACAGCTACCTGATTAATAATAAAAATTACAAAATCGTAAGGTTAATAGACAGCGGAAAACAGGGATGTGTATTTATGATTGAATCCCCGGAGGGAGAAAAGTTAGCTTTGAAAGTAATCCCACCCGACAAGGATATTGATTATGAAACAAGACTTATGTATCTGCAATATATACTGAGTACCGGACCGGCAGCTGACATTATGGTTCGTCCTCAACATGTACACAAGAGGGATACTGGGGAAGTTGAATATGCTATGGAACTAATAGAGGGTTACAGTGATTGCTACAAAGCATGGGATGACCCTGAGCATAATTATCCTTTAGACGATGAGGTCAGATTCAAGATAATTAAAAAGCTGTTTCTGGGATTAGATGAACTTCATAAACTGGATCTACTGTACTGTGATCCGTCACACAATAATATACTTTTCAATCCTAAAAACGGTAATGTCAAGTTTATAGATATTGATAGTGTTTCTTTCATAAATATAAAAAATAGCTGTTCATTTGGATTTGGTGGATTATCCCCTGTACTCGGAACCGGAGAATTCAGATCTCCGGAATCATATAAGGGTATTTATAATCACGACAAATACTCAGATATCTTCGGGCTTACTGTTTATGTATTTCATTTACTCGTAGGGCTGGACCCGTTTTATGGAAAGAGGAGTAAGGAGATAATTGACAAAAACGGTTACACCCTGGAAGAAGCTGCTCCTATCATCTACGACTCTGATGCCTGCTTTATATTTAACGCTAACAACGCAAACTCCATATGTGGAATGGAGGAAGAGGCTAATATACCCTTTTGGGAAAGATTACCCGAATCATTTAAGAGATTATTCTATAAAACCTTTGTTGAAGGATTAAGACCCGAAAATAAGTGTAAAAGGGCATCTTGCAAGGAATGGATTGAGGCTGCAAATGAAGAAATAAGAAAACTACATGATGAAACAACCGTTCCCATTCAATTCTTATCCGGTAAAACCCTCAAATTTAATGCACTGGTACCGGAACACTGTACAAAGAACAATATGTTAACAAAAAGGATGTATATAGGAGATACACTGAGCGGTCCACAGTTTGACGGCAGTACATATGACATGAATGAAATCATTTCTTTGGAAGCTGATGCTAAAGGAAAACTCGCAGTAAGAAACAAAAGTAATCACACCTGGACAGTACACGTAAATGATAAGGCAAAATTTATTGTAGCCCCCGGAGAGTGCACAAAAGTAACGCCTGATATGACGATAGTTATTGTCCCCAGACTCTTACAACTGATGTGTTTTGAAGCGAAGGGGGCTTAGGAAATGGAATTAAATGCGAAAAATGCCTATGATCTGTACTTTCAGATCTGTTACATGAAAAAATACAAAGAAATGTGCCATGAAGAAATCCCTATGAACGATCTTATCAGTATCACCGGGAGTATCTTATACAGAATGAAAGATGAGCTGATATGTGAGGGTACATCAAGCCTTAAGGAATACTTCGAAAGCTTTAGTAAAAACACAGGTGATGATGGAGTTAACTGGGAATTTCACGGGTTTTTTATGTATCAGTCAACGCTGGATGCTTTTGTACTCCTTGACGGACTGGATAGCATTATTAATGGTAACAAGCCAGTGTTTTTTACAAATCCGGAAGTTTTCAATCTGCTTTATTCAGGACGAAGCATTAACGGAATCAAGTTAAATACTGATTTAGAAGAGGAGGTATGAAAAATGCTTAACGGAGCAAAGGATTACTCTTGCTGCTACAGTAAATTATCGGAGGATGATCGTGTTATCTATAACTGTATACAGAAACAGTTAATAAGCAGACGTAAGAAAATATATATCAGCAATGTCAAAATAGGAAATGTACGAAGGGTTATCAGAGCTATAATAAATGATTTTCCTGATTTTAAGTATGAATTTGAGAGTTATAGGTATATAGATGCTAATCCACTAGTAATACTTCCTAAATACAGCGAAAAAACTAAAGAATTTCAGATGACATCACAAAGAATTCTTGATAAAGCTAAGGAATTTGCAGCTGCTGTTACGGCAACAGACGATTACAACAAGCTGCTGCAGACATATAATCTGATTGCGAGCAGCATAACATATAAAAACGATGGTACATTATCATGCCATCAAATAATAGGACCGACGTTTTCAGGCAAAGGTGTGTGTGATGGCATATCCAAATTGTATAAGTGCACTATGGACCTGTTAAAAGTTCCATGTATCATAGTCTCAAATAAAGATCATACGTGGAACATGGCTTATGTCCCTATAGAGGGAAATGGAAAAAGTGTATGGAGACATATAGATGTCACATGGGATCTGACCTTTGGAACGGAAGAAGGGCATACTTATTTTTTCCTTACAGATAAAGAAATCTATGATGAGCTAAACAGGGCTAAACCCGATAACTTCAAACTGCTCCCTAGAGCAATCTAGATTTGTATATAGGAGATGGACAAATGACGAAAACAAGTAGAATTGTCAAACAATTATTAAAAGACAAACTTTCAATTGAGCCGGTCGGTGAAATTCAGTCAGTTGGCCGAGGCACTTCTGGAGATGTCTTCTCATTTTCATGTGAAAGTGAAGGTAAATGTATTGATGCTGTAGTAAAGATTGGAAGGATAGATCCTAACATAGAAAGTCTAAACAGCCACGAACACATCAGCCGTGAGATGGATAAACTAAAGAAATACAGCGAAACGGGCTTTTTCACAGTGCTTTATGCATATTACATGCCAAGAGCAGAAGAAGATGATCAAACATTTCTCATAGTAATGAAAAGGTATGAACCACTGAACGTGTATTTATCGAGGTCAGTTCCTTCAGATTATGAAGAAATAGCTAATAAAATGTGCTCTGATATTCTTGATTCCCTGGAAGTGCTGGAAGGCGAGGGTCGCATTCATAAAGATATAAAGATTACAAACATTTTTTATGATAAAGACAGAGACAGATTTATTCTTGGTGATTTAGGTTCGATGAGCAGGGACATAAGAAACACTACACATCGTAGAATCGGCACATTAGGTTATATTGCCCCGGATTTTGACTTCAATTTTGAAAACTATATAAGTAATGATCTATATAGCTTAGGCGTAGTGTTATATAAGATTCTGTCGAACAATGAAGATATCCCGGACCCATCCCATCCAGATACAGAGGCGCTTTCATGCTCGACTCACATGAAAAATGTAGTACTTAAGGCAATTCAGCCTTCATACAGAGATCGTTACTGGAATGTCAATGAATTTAGACGGGCACTGGAAAACAATACTGTAGATGATAGCGATCATACATCCGGAAAGACGTCTGCTGACAGAAATCATAATGAAAACACGACTGACACATTGACTGAGGATAGACGGGAGATTCATGTAAATATTCAGTATAAAGATGGCAATAACGTACTAAAAAGAAAGGTCAGAATTAGTGGACTGAATGGAAAGCTTTATGGAGTAAGCTTTAATTCTCCGGAAATATTTGACATGGAGACAGAAGTGACATCTGTTTCTCTCCAGAATAATACAGCGTTAGTCAAAAATCTTTCAAATAGAGACTGGATGGTTATAAACAGTTCCGGAAATGAAGAATTGGTTCCAAAAGGTGAAAGTGTATATGTCAACAGCAACGATGTAATACGTGTAGTTTATGGACAGCTGCAGTTTACGGTAAGCACTGAATAACACTATAGAAAGGAGAATTATATCATGGAGATGTTCACGAGTAATTTTAAAACCCTGGTATTAGTTGGAGCGGTTATTCTAACAATCTTCCTGATAATGAAGTATGTGGGAAAAAGCAATGAAAAAAACACGGGGCGAGGGACTAAGGGAAAGTTTTTTGATAGGTCAACCCAGATCAGTAGAGACAGTAATGCGGCACCCTTCATTGATAACGGAACGATCATTTCAAGTGATTATGAAATGCAGCAACTAAATGAAATGAATCAAGTAGTAAAAACTTACCCGCTTTGTAATCTCAGAAATGGCATAGTAGTAGGGCATTATAAAGGAGCTAAACATACGAAAAGGGATGAAAATGACATCGAACTTGAAGATAATGTACGTCGCTCAGTATCCCATAGGCATGCAATAGTTTGTGAGGATGATCAGGGATTATTCATGCAGTTGCTTAACGAAGATAATTACATTACGGACAGCAGTCATATACACCATAGCGAAATAGATATCATACCTGGGGAAATATACTATATAGGTAAAGTTCCAGTACGCTTTGTCAATGTATATGATGCAGAAAGAAATAACAGATTTAACGCAGTAGAATCTACGGGTTTCACTGATACAGGCACAAATATTAACGGAAGCTGGAAAATTATTTAATCTATTAATATATAAAAGAGGAGGAAATAAATCATGGCAGAAATCAGAAAGGACTTAATAACGGGTAGACCAGGCTACGAAATGGTTGAATTCAGTAGGATACCAAAAAAAAGAAGGACTCAGCATCTTATTTTATCTTGGGACAACTCTCCTTCAATGAACGGAAAGAAAAACGAAATCCTTAGAAAAACAGTGCCTGAGCTCTTTGATGGACTAAAAGCAACCTCTGACGAGTATGGTTTGGATCTATTCATAAGGTTAAAAAAATTCTCAACAGATACAGAATGGATAATCGGGAACGAAACCTATGGAGTCCCAATTAAGGATGCATCCTGGGATCCCTCACTTATTCGTGATAATTATAAAGGTCTGACAAATATTGACAGATCAATTATTGAAACGGCCAAGTGTATTGAAGCAAGGAGTATAGGCGGATTCAAGCCCAAAAAGCTGATTGATATACACATTACAGATGGACAGCCCACATGTTCTGATGAAGAACTTGATAATGCAATCCAGAGTTTAGATAATATGACGAGAACCACTAGAATTGTAATCGCAGTAGGCGATAACTACGATATCGAGCATGCCAGTCGCATTGCAACCGAAGGAACAATAAGAAGGGTTAACCCTGAGACAGGTGAAGTTAAGACTGAAACCGGAAAACTTGTTTTTGAATGTAAGGATATTAACCAGCTTCCGGCAGTTATTAATAGCGTATCAACTGGTAGTATCACCAATTCTTCAGAAGATGTTATTACTATAAATGATACAGATTTATGGATGTAAAATACATCGAAACCTCAGGGATTTGTAAAGTTAACATCAAAGATTAAATAAACCTATGAGGAGAACTCCTCATATCAGTAGAAAACTGCCATATGGAGATTCGATTAATGAATCTTAATATGGCAGTTTAATATTACATATATATTTTATCATTTACGCAGACTCTCTATAATCAAAACAGAGTTTTTTCTGTCTACTGTTCTTTATCCACAGTATAGGGGACATGGAAGTTCATTCTTGCATATGAAAAGATAATATGTGCTTTTATCTGCCCTCATCATTACAGCCATAATGATCTTCCCGGGTAAGGCCGCCCACGCCGCAGGCGTGGTGGATATGACGGAAGAGAGCGGTGGTGATACGGAGGCAACAACTGATGATACAGGTCTTACTGATACACAGAAGGATGTAGTAAATAACAATGACACGGACCTCATAATGGGTGATTATTACGAATTCGGAGAGAATGTACTTCCTGATAAAGAGCCTCAGGGGTTCTTTATCAGGATCTATAAGAAGATGTTTGAAGGGCTCAGTGCTGTAAAGAATACCATCAGATCACTAAATCCGTCGATCACTTTTCGCAGCTTTTCTACGAAATGTCTATCGAAAAGCCTTCAATTAATTACGGGGGCATACCACGAGAAATTGCCTCCCAATTAGTAACCGACCTGGAAGACTATGTATCTAATGCTGTATACGTAATAAAGCGCCATAGTAATTTCGAAAATTCGCTTCCTATGGGATAGCATAGAAAGCTGCTGCCATATGGAGATTCTCGAATAATGAGTCTCCATATGACAGTTTAATTCTTCTTTTATGATTAATTACTCATTTTTCACTTAAAATCCACTCTCTAAAATTAAAGTCAGGAAAGAATGTAGCAAACATAGTAAGTAACATCGGCTTTGGAAATGTTTCCAGAATACTGCCTTTTCCAAAAATGTGTCTCGTGGTCCGTTTCCCACATTCTTTATAATATAACGACCATGTACCGGTATCACACCCCATAATTCTATCACTTGGTTTATAGTCGGATGGGTACGATTTATTCCATGAGTAAATTTTCATCGATTCAATTACATCAGATATACTCTTAAGCTTATCTGAGGAAATGGAATAACATGTATTATGATCTGCTGGGTGAATATAGAACCCTTGTGTTCCATGTTCTGTATGAAGGTAATACTTCTGTGCGGTCATAATAAAACGTAATTCAAAGGCATGTGATTCATTATTCTTATTACAATATTCAAAGGAAAGATATTCAATCATGCTGATCTCCTTTCTATTATCAATATAGGGTTTTACGCTGTCTTCTGAATACTTCACCGTGGCAGAGCTAATCGCCCAGTGACGAGAGAGCCACTGTTCCAGTCACCAGAGCCAGTAGCTTTATGCCGTGGAAGACCTTAACATGAGTAGCACATGATAGGCTTTTTGCCACGGCAATAGAGCTTTTTTCGGTTATTCATCTCTTTGCCGTGGAATCATGTGAGAAGAAGACTCAGGTCAAGAGCCCCGTGAATAAACTGCTGGGAGACGGCTCTGTTGATCCAGAATGGTGGTCCTCAAAGTCCGGACATATGGCTCAAATCAAGTCAGAATACTCAATCTGCTGTTCTTTATCTACAGTATAGGGAGTATGGGAGTTCAGTCTTGCATATGAAGTATTTACAGTTATCTCTGATGGAAGCTTGAATATTTTGCTGTCTAGTTTTTTTCTCACGAACTCCTTATCAAAGCCTTCAAGTATATACTCCATATCAAGATTTACCAGCTCATCATCAAATACACTGTTCATGGCATCAATAAGGTATTCTCTAACATCCGAGTAATCCATGCCGATTATATCTTCTTTCGTGTATATATTCCAAAGACAATTGTCATAGTTTTTTGATTTGAACGAGGTTTCTCCCAGCTGGAAGCCATTCAATCTTGAAATAGTAAAAAGGATGCGGATAGGTAAAGATACCGTACATTCTCTTCCGTTATCAACATATTTATCCATGAGTAATGCATTATGAATAATATCGCAGTATATTTCCGCCATGTTCACACCAGACATAATTGTTGTCTCTGGACAATATGTATAGTCTGGGATTTCATACGTCTCAGTTTCGTCTTCGTCATGTGAGGTGGTTTCATCCATGGAACGCATAGTTGGTGTTTTATCAAATACATACTTTCCTTTATTATCCTCATATATATCCTCTTTTTTATAGAGATATTCTTCCCTTGGACTAATGTAACGTTTTTTGCCTCTGTATTTTCTATTCCAATCAGCTATCTTATATTCACATACACGTTTTATAAAAGCAATAAAACATTCAGGGCTGACTGACTTCTCATTATATCTGAACCGGACTAATGCTTTTCCTTCGAATGCTTCCATTACTTTGTCAAGAATATCGTCTATACCAGGGTTTTTTTTCTCTCCACGGAAATTTGCATAGCTAATTCTGCATCTTGAGTATTTGAAAATGAATAACATTGCTCTATCAACCTTTTCTCTATCCTCTTTATTGCTAAGCATATAGGGTTTCTCCCTTATTATTTCATTTTTCTTCTCATCATATCCCTTAATAGGAAAATCAACTGTCATTAAGCCATTATAAGCCACTATACCTTCAATAAAACTCCAAGTATCCATATTGTTTCCCATAATTTTTCCCTCCTTAATGCAATCTTTGAAAACTATTAGCTGATTTAAGAGGTAGTAGATTACCTCTTCTCAAGAAGGACAGTACCATTACAGGAAATGACGTGGGAGGCAGATGGTTTGCAGATTTAAAGAGAAGGTTTGCAAATAGAAAAGCTAATTACGTTTTGCCTAATTTGAGAGATTTATAATAGATATAGAATACGACGAGAGAAATAAGATTTAATTATTATTGAATTATTAGAGAGTGAGGAAAATGAAGGTTAACGTAAAAGATTGTCTTGGTATAGATTCCGGAGTCCGGATAGATAATGTCAGGGCTGTATATGACGAAAAAAAAGAAAATATGCGGATTTCCGGGATGTTGTATTTCAGAGAACACTACCAATCTGATAATCATGAGCCAGTAATTGTCTGTACAGTTCTAGATAAGTCAGAATGCTTGATCACCGCAGCCACAGGTACGTATTGGGGCAACATAAATCAAATGAACGCTGTCCCTTTTTGTGTTACAATTAACGGGTATAGTTTTCTTGAATGGAATGAAACATCTAAAATCGAATTATATGTAATGTAAGAGAGAGGACTACCGTCATGGAAAGATTCTGTATTAGAACAATAATCAAATCACTATATAGCGGAAAAGTATTTGGGTATAAGAACAAAGGAGTTATATACCAAACTAATACTATTACTGTACAGGATAACATTGAATCATTGGGACATTTTAATTCAGAATCCTTGAATTGGAAAATGTACTTGGACGCAAAGTATACTGGCAGGAGCGAAGAGTTTAACGATACAGATTTTATTTTTATTCATTTTGGTAACGTAAAAAAAATATCCTATTATTTTTATCCGAACATGAAAACTGATAAGAACAAAAAGGCCAAAGTAATAAATGGTTATAGAGAAACTACATATCGAGAAGATATAGCTAAAGAATTGTTTGATAGTTATAGTAAACAACTAAAAACGTCCGATCCCGAAAATAGCATTAGTTTTAGAAATCTGCTTGGAAAACAGATTGCAACTATCATAGCTGCTAACGAGTATGTCATTGATAACTATTGCATCAATATATTTCTTCTTTCCGAAAAAATAAATGAGATGCTAAAGTGTTTCAAAGAAGATGAAAAATTCCTGATAGAAGAAGCAGATAGATGCAGATTTATAAGGCATATGGAGGTGTTTACCAAGAAAAAAGATGAAACTTTATTTGATAAAAAGCAGTGGACTGAAGATCTTGCATATGTTTTAAGCTGGCTTCTCATAGCAGCCATATTACAGGATAAGATATCCTATCAGTCTAAGGATATGTTCACATCTCTTGTTCATATCATTCCTGACATGGAAGTCACTGTTCAGACTGAAAGTGAACGGCAGATTAATAGATTACGAAGCGTATTAAAAAAACATATACAGTTAGAATTAGAAAAAAAGAAAAAAAAGAGCAACATTGAAAAAGTAGAGAAAAAACTGTTGATCACCGGAAAGTACAATACTGGTGATAATAGTTTCACAATCCCTCTCTCCGATATGGTGGAGGGAACATGGTCTGCTGGAACACGATATAGAAGGAATAATATAATCATTGGTGAAGGCGGTATTGGAAAGACACTAAATACTCTTTCAAAACTTATAGATAATGATGCCATTCCAGCAATATATATACCATTAAATAAACTCGGTGGAGAAGACTATATTCCAGATATTAATACTACTGTACCAAAGGACATAAGATGGTATATCCGGGACAACTTCGAAAATGACTATAAGGCCATTGAGAGAATAATAAAGGTCAA
>OCTW011606852.1_pt1 | contig 36949 bp, 27 predicted proteins | sample 1539671 | NCBI WGS metagenome assembly OCTW01 (sample SAMN02144230, study PRJEB22623) | gut metagenome | biome: sheep rumen | host: Ovis aries | place: New Zealand
CCTACCATATCAATGGCATCGTAAAAAATAGAATACGCGATACTCTTCTTCCCCTGCAACATAAGATTGTTCACGAAACGTGTAACGTTCACGTCGTGAAACTTCGGATCAGGAAGTAGAATCCTCTTTTTCGGCTTCGATTTTCTCATTTTGTTGGAAAATTAAGGTGATAAATGATTACTTCTTAGATTTCTTCGGCCTCTTGGCACCGTAGAGTGAACGGGACTGGGTCCTGTTTTCTACGCCAGCGGTATCCAAAGCTCCTCTAAGGATGTGGTAACGGACACCCGGGAGATCCTTGACACGGCCGCCACGCACCAGCACGATGCTGTGCTCCTGGAGGTTGTGTCCTTCGCCCGGAATGTAGGCATTGACCTCTTTCGCGTTGGAAAGACGGACACGCGCGACCTTACGCATCGCGGAGTTCGGCTTTTTAGGGGTCGTCGTGTAAACACGAAGACAAACGCCACGCTTCTGAGGGCATGCATCCAGTGCACGAGACTTGCTCTTCACTTCGAGCTGCTCGCGTCCTTTGCGGACCAACTGTTGAATAGTAGGCATAAATGTTTGTTAATAAAATAAATAAGTGTTGTTTCCCAGCCGGCGGGAGTCTCCGTCCCGCTTTTTGGGGCTGCAAAGATACGCAAAAAAATTTAATTAACAAAGTTTTCAACAGGACGCAGAATATGCTATATTTGCAAGTATGAGACGATTGACCTTACTTTTGGCGGGCCTGGCAGCCCTTTCCTGCAGCGGCTCCCCCCGGCAGGAATCCATGGCAGAGCTTCGCGGTCGCGTGATCGAGCGTGCGCGGGTACAGACGGTGTATATGGACAGCCTCCTGAACGAAAGGCAGGCTCCCGGGACGGACTGGCAGGGTCCGAGGACCTTCCAGGACGGGAAACTCCTGACCACGGGCGTAAGCGGCTGGGTCAGCGGGTTCTATCCCGGAGTGCTGTGGCAGGTGTACGAAGCGACGGAGGACACGCTCTTCCGGAGTCTCGCCACCAAGTACACGAAGCCCCTCGCCGCCCTGCTGGTGCGCGACACGGACCATGACATCGGCTTCCAGCTGATGTCCTCCTACGGACGCTGGCTGGATTCCGGGACGGCCGACGCAAACACGGCCGAGGCTCTCCGGGAAGTCCTCCGGGAAGGCGCAGGGACCCTCGCCGGCCGCTTCGACCCGGAAATCGGCGTCATCCGCAGCTGGAATGGGGACCATTGGAACTATCCCGTCATCATCGACAATATGATGAACCTGGAACTGCTGATGAAGTACGGAGACCGGGCCATCGCGGAAAAACACGCCCTCACCACCGCGACGAACCATTTCCGAGAGGACGGAACCACCTGGCACCTTGTGAATTATGCCGATGACGGATCGGTCCTCGGCAAGCAGACGGTCCAGGGGTATGCCGACGATTCCGCCTGGGCGCGCGGCCAGTCATGGGCCCTGTACGGCTATGCGATGATGGCCCGCGAAGAGCGCGCGGCCGGGAACGAAGAGCTCGCCGGAACCTTCTACGGGATCGCCGACAAGCTGAAAGGCTGGCTCCTTGCCCATCTGCCCGAAGACGGAATCCCCTGCTGGGACTACTCGCAGACGGACTACCGGGATGCATCGGCCGGCGCCATCCTGGCATCGGGCCTGCTGATCCTCAACGAATTGAAACCGGACGAGACCGCGCTGCAGACGGCCGATCGCATCCTCCGCACCCTCGCTTCGCCGGAATACCTTGCCGATCCCCGCACCAACGGCGGCTTCCTCCTGAAGCACTCCGTGGGCAACCTCCCCGGCGGCTCCGAGATCGACGTCCCCCTGACCTACGCCGATTACTACTTCCTGGAAGCCTTGTCGCGGTTTCCCCGGTAAGCGCATGATTCGGAATCGTCAGCACGACTAGTCAATGAGTTACGGGAAACGGTTGATTGCCCTGTCCATCCTGCTGGCGGCTTTCGTGTCCGCCGGGGCGCAGGAGCCGGTGCCGCACCCGCGGCTGCTGATGCGGGCGGGCGAAGAGCCGACGGTGCCGCCGGAGAGCATGTTCGCCCGGGCGGACAGCGTGATCGCCGCGTTCAGCGACGCCGTGCTGGACGAGCCGCCCGTAACGCGGAAGATGGTGGGCCGACGGCTGCTGCATACCTCCCGGGCTGCCCTCAAGCGCATCTTCTGGCTGGGATATACCTACCGGGTCCATGGCGGGGACGCGTATGCGCGCCGGGCTATCGACGAGATGCTGGCGGTTTCCGCCTTCTCCGACTGGAACCCGTCGCACTTCCTGGATGTCGGGGAAATGACGATGGCACTCGCCATCGGGTATGACTGGTTTTACGACCGGATGACGCCCCGCGAGCGGAAGACGGTCGCCCTGGCGATCATCGACAAGGGCCTCAAGCCGGCGCTGAATCCCGGCGACGCCTGGTTCTACAATACCGAAATCAATTGGAACTCCGTCTGCAACGCCGGCATGGTGTACGGGGCCCTCGCCGTCTGGGAGGAGGACCCGGATTTCTGCCGGTCGATGCTGGAGAAGTCATTGGAATCCAACAAATTGGCCTACAAGGCCTACGAAGGCGGCGGCTACCCGGAAGGATACAATTACTGGGGGTACGGATCTTCGTTCCAAATCATGTTGGAGGAGGCTGTACGAGGCGCATTCCCTCCAATCAACACAGATAACCCGTTCGAGTCCTCTCCATACCCGACCCAAATCCCCCACGACTTCTTTGCCTCCTCCGGATTCGTCCGCTTCACATCCACGCCGGCAGGGAACTGTTACAGTTTCTCGGACGCCTACCGGAAAGCCTCCGGGCAATACATGCAGACTTGGATGATCAACTTTATCGGCGACCGTTCCATCGTGTATCCCGAGATGCGGATCATGGAAAAGACCGGATACAAGCGCCTTTGCGAAGAACGGCTGTTCCCGATGTTTCTGATCCTGGTTTCCCACAGCGGGCCGAACACGCCCGCCGGCCTGCCGGACGACCATTATTTCCAGTGCGGGGGCACCACGCCCATCTTCGTTTACCGAAGCGGTTGGACCGCCGAGGAGGACGATTATTTGGGCGTCAAAGGCGGCCTCACGATGTCCAGCCACTCCCACTGCGACCAGGGCTCCTTCTACTTCGAATCCGACGGCGTCACCTGGGCGACGGACCTCGGTATGCAGGACTACAATTCCCTGGAAACGGCCGGCGTGGACCTCTGGGACATGACCCAGGACAGCGAACGCTGGAGCATTTTCCGCATCGGCCCGTTCTCCCATAACATCGTGACGGTCAACGGACACACGCCCAAGGTCAACCACCCCGTCGCCATCTCGCACACCTGGAAGCCGGAACACCCATCCTGGCAGGACCGGCTCGGCGCCTTCATCGACCTGACGGAAATTTACACCGAGGACCTGGACTCCTGCAAACGGGCGGTGTACCTACTGGGTACGGACCTGCATATCCTGGACCTGCTGCAGGCGGGGGACACCACCTGTACGGTCCGATGGGCCATGTGCACCGAAGCGCAGGCATCCCTCCAGGAATGGAGCGATCTCAACGTCGTCTCCGGTCCGGTCCTCCGGCTGCAAAACGGCTGGCATCGACGGGAACTCCGGGCAGATTTCCTCAAAATAGACTGGAGCCGGGAGGGGCGATCGGCCTTCCGGCTCGACAGGGATGACTACCGCTTCCCGGGCGTTGGGGGCTTTGATGAGGGTGGTGGTGGCCTTGATGAGGGACGCGGCCCCGAACTGACCCCGCACATCTGGCCTACCACCTACGACCCATCCGCTCCCCACGTCGATGGCATGCAATATCTGCACCCCACCGACGCCCCCAACCCGGGCACCTCGCTCGTCGGCTACACCTTCACCCTGCAGCCGCACCAGAAAGTTGTGCTGCACGTCTGTTTGTCGAGGGTTTTATAGGTCACGCCATTCGCTTAACCCTTAACGTTTTAACCTAGGGTCTTTGTCCCTTTGGGGACACAGACATTCATCCAACACGCTGATCCTCTTATCGTTACGCTGTGGTCTGTGTCCTTTTTGGAACACAGACCAACGGTTAACCGCCTGGCTGATATTTGATTATGCTCGCGTCTGTGTCCCACCGGGGACACAGACATTCGCTCAACGCGCTAACACTCTTATCGTTACGCTGCGGTCTGTGTCCTTTTTGGAACACAGACCAACGTTTAACCGCCTGGCTGATATTTGATTATGCTTGCGTCTGTGTCCCACCGGGGACACAGACATTCGCTCAACACGCTGACACTCTTAACGTTACGCTGCGGTCTGTGTCCTTTTTGGGACACAGACCAACGGTTAACCGCCTGGCTGATATTTGATTATGCTTGCGTCTGTGTCCCATCGGGGACACAGACATTCGCTCAACGCGCTGACAAGCAAAGCGTTACGCTGCGGTCTGTGTCCCAAAAAGGACATAGACCGAGAGGTAAGGTGCGTTCAATCAGATGGTTGGGAGTTCGCTTCAGCGCTCGTAGGCGAGGCGTTCGGTGCCGTCCTGGAGCCAGATGATGCCGCAGTAGGTGAAGCCGTGCTTCAGGATGAGGTGCTGCATGATGCGGTTGTCGCGGTGGGTGTCGATGCGGAGATGCGCATAGCGGGAGGACGCGAAATCAATGACCGCCGAGAAGATTCCGTGGGCATCCGGGTAGCTCGCCATTCGGTGGATGACGCCGTAAGGCTCGTCGGTGAGCCAGGCGCCGTCGATGTAGGAGTAGGTGGGTTCGGGAGACGGAAGGAGGGCGAAGTAGCCGACGATAGGTTTCTCGACTCCACCTTCGGCTCCGTTCGAAATGGCAGCGTGCCCGTCGGCTGGAGTGATGACCTCGTCATCTCGACCAAGCGAAGCGCGTGGAGAGATCTCGTCACTCAAAATGACGTACCCGCCACCAAGGTCGATGTCGCGCAGGAGGAGGTCCTCCGGCGGGAAGCCGGGGGCGGACCACTGCTCGAGGTTGCCATCGGCGCGCATGATGGCCTTGGCAGCCTCGAAGACGGGTCGCAGGGCGGGGAGGTCAATGACGGTCGCCGGCCGGATAACCAGCTTGGCGGGGGATGAGATTCCTTCGCTCCGCTCGGAATGACAAGAGGCACTCCACTCGGAAGGACAGGATGCGCTACGGTCAGAATGGCAGGATGCGCTACGGTCGGAATGAGGGGAAGGGGGCACGGGGTTGGAAGGCGCTACCACTTGTCGTAGTGGATGTTTTCGGGCTTCCACTTGACCTTGGGCTGGTCGTCGCCGCCGGGGTGGCCGCAAGGGACGATGCAGTAAGGCGTTACATTCTCCGGAAGGCCGAGGACTTCGCGGGCGGGGTTCATCCGGTCGTCATACGGATAGCAGGCGGTCCAGACGGCGCCGAGGCCCAGGGCTTCGGCGGCGAGGAGGAGGTTCTCCGTCGCAGCGGCGCAGTCGGCTGTCCAGTTGTGGTTCTCGACAAGGACGGGGTCGGCGTTCTCCTCGCCCCGGGGACGGCGCAGGACGGTGGTCTCGCCGCACACGACGAACACGACGGGGGCCTTCGCGATCATCTTGTTGAACCCGCCGGCCAGGATGTCCTTCACCGCCTGGTCGCGCACGACAACAAAGCGCCACGGCTGGACGTTCATGCCGGTCGGGGCCGCCATCGCGGCACGGAGCATCGTCTCCACCTGCTCATCGGTGACATTCTCGTCCGTATAGGTGCGGACGCTCTTGCGGGACATGATCGTCTCCAGGGCGGAAGGGGCGGCCTCCTGCTGCTTCGGAGCGCAGGCCGCGGCGGTCAGAAGGGTAGCCATGAGAAAAAACCTCGCTAATTTCATCTTGTAATCCGTTATGTTCTGCAAAGATACACATTTCATCCTCATTTTCGTCCGTATTTGAGGATGAACGAACCGATTCTCCCATCTCGTCCGCAAAAAGGGCGGTTTTTGAGGACGAGGCGTAAGCAAGGGTGGTAAAAGCCCGCCAGCAAGAATGGTACAATCCCGCCGCACCCGTCCTTTTTCCCGTCCTTCCGGCCGGTAAAACAGGGCGGAAGGAAGTTTTTCCGCAAATGCGGCCGAAGGAGCGTTGCCGATGTGCCGAAGTTTCATTATCTTCGCGTATTATGAAGAAACTTTTCCTTTCTCTCGCGATAGCGGCACTCGCCGCAGCCGCCGCCATCGCCCAGCCGGCCGGCCGCCAGCCGTTCAACGAAGGATGGACCTTCGAAAAGGACGGCGTCCGGAAGACCTTGGACCTGCCCCACGACTGGGGCGTGGACGGACCCTTCAAACAGGAATACCCCGGCGAAAGCGGAAAGCTCGCCTGGTGGGGCAAGGCCACCTACACCAAAACCCTGGAAATCAGCGAAGAGGACCTGCTCAAGGACATTGACCTGGAAATCGACGGGGCCATGTCCCACGCCACGGTGACGGTCAACGGCATGGACCTCGGCGGCTGGCCCTACGGCTACGCCTCCTTCGCCATCCGGCTGAATCCGGCGCTGAAACCCGGGGCCAATGAGATCACGGTCCACCTGGACAATCCCGAGGAATCCTCCCGCTGGTATCCCGGCGGCGGTATCTACCGCAACGTCTGGATCACCAAGACGGAAAAAACCTCCGTCGCCCACTGGGGAACCTATGTCACCACGGACATCAAGAATATCCGGAAAGTGGAGAAAACCACCTTCTGGTTTGCGGAAAACAGCCCGTCCCGAAAGTTTACGGCCGATGCCGAAGTCCGACTGGACGTCACCCTCAAGCACGCCGGAGAGCCGGTGGTGGGCGTGATCTCCACCCGCATCATCCGCCGGGAGAAGCAGCGCACGGGCGGATTCATCGACCGTGTCCTGGCCGAAACCCGGAACGTCGAGCGCATCGAGGACGGCAGGACCTATACCCAGACCTTCGATGTGGAACAGGTCTCGCTCTGGGACCCGGAATATCCCCAGATGTATGTCGCCCGGACGGTCGTGGAGCCCATGGACGGGCCGCAGGACGTCTATGAGACCCCCTTCGCCTTCCGCCAGGCCGAATGGAAGGCCGACGGATTCTACCTCAACGGGGAAAAGACCTTCCTGAAGGGCGTCTGCCTGCACCACGACGCCGGTGCCCTCGGGGCCGTCTGGAACGACGACGCCTGGGTCCGCCGCTTCAAGATGCTCAAGGAGATGGGCTGCAACGCCATCCGCACCTCCCACAATCCCCCCGCACCGGAACTGCTGGACCTGTGCGACCGGATGGGCTTCCTGGTGATGGACGAACTGACGGACACCTGGACCTATCCCAAAAAGGCGCACGGCTATGCGGAACTCTTTGACGAATGGGCGGAGAAAGACCTCGTGGCCATGATCCGCCGCGACCGCAACCACCCGTCCGTCATCCTCTGGTCCATCGGCAACGAGTGCGGCGAGCAGGGGGACAGCACCAAATGGTGGATCCCGCAGATGCTCACCGACATCTGCCACCGCGAGGACCCCACCCGGCCGACCTCGGCCGGAAACGACAATCCCTGGGCGGCCTCCCAGCCGTATGCGAAGACCCTCGACGTTTATGGCTTCAACTACAAGCCGCACCTGTATGCGGAGTTCGTGAAGAATCATCCCGGACAGCCGGTGATCGGCTCCGAAACAGCCTCCTGCATCTCCACCCGCGGCTATTACCTCTTCCCCGTCGCGGAGGAAAAAGGAAAAGGCTGGACGCTGGATGCGCCTTTCCAGGTGAGTTCCTACGACCTGTACGCCCCCGGATGGGCCTCCAAGCCCGATTACGAATGGGAATATGAAGACGTGGTTCCCGAATGCGCCGGCGAGTTCGTCTGGACCGGCTACGACTACCTGGGAGAACCCACGCCTTTCAACATGGACCCCTCCGTCCTGACCAACTTCCATACGGAAGAAGAGAAGGAGGCCTTCAAGAAGATGGTCGCTGGCTGGGGTCAGACGATCGCCGAGGTTCCCCTCCCCTCCCGGAGCTCCTATTTCGGCATCATCGACCTGGCCGGATTCCCGAAGGACCGCTACTGGCTGTATCAGGCCCGCTGGCGTCCGGAAAAGCCGATGGTCCACATGCTTCCGCATTGGACCTGGCCGGACCGGAAAGGGAAAGTGACTCCGGTCCATGTCTATACGACCGGTGACAGCGCCGAACTATTCATCAACGGCAAGTCGCAGGGGCTCAAGAAAAAGGAAGGTTACCGCATCCGCTGGGACGATGTCGTTTACCAGCCCGGAACCCTCAAGGTCGTCGCCTACAAGGATGGACAGCCCTGGGCCGAGGCCGAAACGGCAACGGCCGGAAAGCCTGCCTCGGCTACGCTGGAGATCGATTTTGGCGGAGAAGAACTGACCTTCGTCACCGCCCGCATCCTGGACAGCGCCGGAAGGATGGTTCCGCAGGCCGACAACCACCTGACCTTCAGCGTCTCCGGTGCTGGTGAAATCGTTGCTACGGATGCCGGCGACCCGACCTGCCACACTCCCTTCCACAGCCCTTCCATCGACGCCTTCAACGGCCTCGCCTCCGTCATCGTCCGGCGCAACGGCCCCGGCGAAATCACCCTCACTGTCTCATCCCCCGGTCTCAAAGGCCAGAAAATCACGCTCTGATACATGAAACGAATCCTGACGCCCCTCACCCTCGTCCTGTGCCTCACAGCCGCCGCCCAGCAGCCGCAGCAGCCCGCACAGCGCATCTCCCGAAAAGTCACGACGGCCAACTACAACCTCGCCGAACGCTTCTCCCAGAAGAAGGTCGGCCAGATGGTCTATTCCACCCGGATCACGCCGAACTGGTTCGCCGGGAGCGACCGGTTCTGGTACAGCTACAAGACCTCCCAGGGGACGAAGTACTACCTGGTGGACCCGGTGGCCGGCAAGAAGAGCGAGCTCTTCGACATGGACAAACTGGCGATGCAGGTGACCGAGATCACCCGCGATCCCTATGACGCCCAGCACCTTCCGCTGCGCCTGGAACTCAAGGAGGACAAGTACTTCCAGTTCGACATCAAGTCCAAGACCGAGAAGCGGGACTCCACGGGCAAGGGCACCGGCAAGTTCGTCACCTACCGGTTCTACTATGACATCGCGACGAAAAAGCTCACCTGGGATACCGACGAGCACAACCGGAAGTACCCGGCCTGGGCCAATGTCTCCCCGGACGGGACCCGGGGCGTGTATGTGAAGAACCACGACCTGTACCTGATGGACTCCACGTCGCTCCGCAAGGCGGCGAAGGACGAGAAGGATTCCACCCTCGTGGAAATCCGCCTCACCACGGACGGCACGGCGGAATTCTCCTGGAACGGAGACAACTACTCCGGCGACACCGAGACGGACTCCACCAAGCGGCACTTCGCCCCGGTGGCCTGGGCTCCGAACGGGAAGAAGTTCGCGACCTTCAAATGGGACATGTCCAAAGTGAAGCCCTTCTGGGTCATCAACTCCGTCACCGAACCGCGCCCCACGCTGGAGACCTACCGCTACCAGATGCCGGGCGAACCGGGACCGAAGCCCTACTTGTACGTCATGGACACGGAAGGCCATGCACAGGCGGTGAAAGTCATCGCCTTCAAGGACCAGGAATGCAGCGTCCTGAGCGCCACGCCCACGGTGAAAGACCGCTATGAAGAGTTCCGCAGCAACAAGTGGATGGGCGACGACGACCACTTCTGGCTGGTGCGCCAGAGCCGCGACCTCAAGCGCCTGGACCTGTGCCGGGTGGACGTAGGCAGCGATTCCACCCGGACGGTCGTTTCCGAACGGATGAACACCTATGTGGAGTACCGCAGCCCGCGCTTCCTTCCAGACGGCAGTTTCGTCTGGTGGTCCGAACGCAACGGCTGGGCCAACCTGTACCTGTACGGGGCCGACGGCTCCCTCAAGCGCAACCTCACCGAAGGCGCTTTCCACGTGGATGACGTCCTGGCCGTCGGAGACGGCTACCTGCTGGCCGCGGCTTGCGGCGTGGACAGGAAGGAGAATCCTTACCAGATGCACACCTTCCGCGTTCCGCTGGCGGGCGGTGCGATGCAGCAGCTGGACATGCCGGACATGAATGTCGCCGCCATTGCGTCTGACGACGCCAAGTTCTTCATTGCCAATTATTCCCGCGTGGATTACAAGCCCGCATCGGCCCTCGTCTCCGCCACCGGGAAGCGGACGGAACTGGAGGAGGCGGACTTCAGCGAGCTCTTCGCGGCCGGCTACAAGTTCCCGGAGCGCTTTGTCGTGAAGGCGGCCGACGGCATCACGGACCTCCACGGCGCCATCTACAAGCCCTTCGACTTCGACTCCACGAAGGTCTATGCCCTGGCGGACTATGTGTACCCCGGTCCGCAGGTGGAGGGCAACACGGTCTATTGGTCCAGTGGCATGACCCGCACCGACCGCCTCGCCCAGCTGGGCATGATCGTCATCACCGTGGGCAACCGCGGCGGCCATCCGAACCGGTCCAAGTGGTACCATAACTACGGCTACGGCAACCTCCGCGACTACGGCCTGGAAGACCAGAAATACGCCATCCAGCAGCTCGCGGCGCGGCACAGCTACATCGACATCGACCGCGTGGGCATCCACGGCCATTCCGGCGGCGGATTCATGTCCACGGCGGCCATCCTCCAGTACAACGACTTCTTCAAGGCGGCCGTTTCCTGCGCCGGCAACCACGACAACCGCATCTACAACCGCTGGTGGAGCGAGCAGCACCACGGCGTTGCCGAGAAGATCGAAAAGGGCGACACGATCTTCGTCTATAAGATCGAGACGAATCCGCAGATCGCCGCCCGCCTGAAGGGTCACCTGATGCTGGTCCACGGGGACATCGACAACAACGTGAACCCGGCGAACTCCATCCGCGTGGCCAATGCCCTCATCCGGGCCAACAAACGCTTCGAATACGTGCTGCTGCCCGGTCAGCGCCACGGATTCGGAGACATGAACGACTGGTTCTTCTGGAAGATGGCGGACCACTACGCCCGCTACCTGATCGGAGACAAGCGGGAGCGACCCATCGACATCGAAGAAATGAACAATGACTGATAGCGCTATGAAAAAAGTATTCCTGGCAGCGGCCGCCGTCCTTCTCGCCGTCGGCTGCCAATCATTCCGGACCGCCAACTTCAGCGACGAGCAGGCCATCCCCCTGGAAGAGGGCCGGACGGACTCCCTCCTGCTCTCCGTCTCCCTGGACTATCCCGTAAAGGGTGCCTCCCAGGAGGTCCTGGACAAGATTACGTACGGAATCCTCAGCACCGCCTTCGACCTGGAGGACGGCCCTTCCGCAACGGTGGAAGAAACGGCCACCCGCTACGAGGACAACATCAAGGATGAGTATTTCAATGAATTCGATCAGACCCAGGGAAAGGGCGACATCCTCTCCTGGGAAGACCGGATCAACGGCTATTTCTCCGGAAAATGGAGCCATTTCACGTCCTACATGATCGAGTATTACGGTTATCGCGGCGGAGCCCATGGCATAAACACGATGACCCCGATCGTCTTCGACGTCAAAACCGGCGAGACCGTCCCCGAGGAAGCCTTCTTTGCCGACGGTTTCCGCAAACCGGTCGCAGCCCTCATCCAGACCCGTCTGCCGGAGGCCCTGGACAACGATCAGGAAGCCATCGATGCGATCTTCGAGCCCGGTCTCGTGGGCCCGAACGGCTTTTATGAAGTATCCAAAGACGGCGTCACCTGGTACTGGCAGCCCTATGACATCGCTCCCTATTATCTGGGCGTGATCTCTGTCACCGTCCCCTGGACCGAGCTGAAACCCTATTTGCGGGAAAACTGATTTTCTTTTGAAAAATTCTCCTTTTTCGTTAACTTTGTATCCCGGTTATCAATGTAATAATCGGGATTTTTTATGTCTTCTCGTATCCAGGATGCCGGATTGCGTCTCGTCGGCCGGCACGAAGATACTAGCCTGTATGAACTGCAGGCTCCATCCTTTGTCAATCGATACCATGTGATCAGCAGCCCGGGAACCCGTCGGCTGATGGCGTATCCCGAGGTCGTGGGTTTCGATTCCTATCTGTCCATGCTGCCGGCCACCGCCGCAGCCCTCCGGAACCTGATGCCGCAGGGCGGGGATGTGGACATCCTCACCATTCTCCGCGGCGGGCTGAACTACCCGGTGGAGGAGGCCTGTTTCCAGTGCGGGATCCGCGTGCGGGACATCCACTTTGTGTCCTGCGAAAGAATTATCGAGAACCAAGTCATTACGGGGCTTGACATCAAATACGAGAAACTGCGCGTCACCCACGGACGGACCCTCGTCATCGGCGACATCATCGCCACGGGCGATACGCTCCGCCTGTGCCTGGACCAGGTGGTGGACCGTTTCCGCCGCCGGGGCGGCAGCATCCGGAAGATCGTGTTCTTCACCATCGGAGGCACCCGTGCCATCGACCTGATGGAGGAGAAGACGCTGGAAATCAGGAAGGTTTTCCCGGATTTCGAAGGCTTTGAATGTTTCTTTTACGAGGGGGTCTTCACGGTCTATGAGGACCACGGAGCCACGGGGATCAACGTTCCGGATATCGATTTCGGCTGGAAAGGCGGAGCCGTTTCACCGGATTTCCGCCGCTATGTGCTGGAACACCCGTATTCGCTGCTGGAAAAATGCATCATCTACGACGGCGGAGCGCGCCGCTACGAGATTCCGGTCCATTTCCACGAGGCGCTGGAATACTGGGAGGGCGTCTGGGGCCGGGCCGACCGGATTGACAGTGTCGCCCTGGTGGAAGAAAAGCTGGGATACCCGCGGGGAACGACCTATGAGGACTGGCTGCAAATCAACCACTTCCAGGACCTGGCCGACCTGAACGCCCTGTGGGAGAAGGAATCCACGCTGCTCGCACAGGCCGACGCCCTGTCGCTCGAGACCATCGCCATGCAGCGCATCAACGCAATCAACACAATCCTGAAACAATATGAGTAACAAGCCGAAGACCGACGCCGACTACACGACGTCACCGGTGGATGCCGCCGGACGCAAGAGCAACCTGAGCATGTTCATGGTGATGCTGGGCTTCACCTTCTTCTCCGCCAGCATGTGGGTGGGCCAGCAGCTCGCCGCCGGACTGGACTGGTGGGGCTTCGTATGGGCCCTCCTGCTGGGAGGTCTCATCCTCGCCGCCTACACGGGCGCCCTGGGCTGGATCGGCGCGGAAAGCGGCCTGTCGCTGGACATGCTGGCCCGCCGGAGCTTCGGCACGAAAGGCAGCTGGCTGCCCAGCGCCATGATCTCCTTCACGCAGATCGGCTGGTTCGGCGTAGGCCTCGCGATGTTCGCCATCCCCGTGGCCAAGGAGCTGATGGGCCTGGAAGTGACGCCGGACCATATGCCCTGGCAGGGCTACCTGCTCGTCGTCATCGCCGGCATCCTGATGACCGCCAGCGCCTATTTCGGCATCAAGAGCCTCACGATCATCAGTTACATCGCCGTCCCGGCGGTCGCCATCCTGGGCACCGTGGCCATGATCATGGCCATCCAGCGCGGGGATGCGGGGCTCGTGGAGCAGTTCGCCAAGGGAACGAAAGACCTGGGCATCATCGCCGGCGCAGGCCTCGTGGTGGGCAGTTTCGTCTCCGGCGGTACGGCAACCCCGAACTTCACGCGGTTCGCCAAGAACGCGCGCGTAGGCCTCTGGACCACGATCATCGCCTTCTTCATCGGCAACAGCCTGATGTTCCTGTTCGGTGCGGTTTCCAGCATCTACGTAGGCGGTAACGACATCTTCGAGGTGATGCTCAACCTGAACCTCTTCTACCTGGCCGTCCTGGTGCTGGGCCTCAACATCTGGACCACCAACGACAACGCCCTGTACTCCGCCGGTCTGGGCCTTTCCAACATCTTCGGCCTCTCGAAGAAGGCGATGGTCCTCATTTCCGGCGTAATCGGCACGATAGCGGCCGTCTGGCTGTACTGGAACTTCTGCGACTGGCTGAACGTCCTGAACTGCACCCTCCCGCCCGTGGGCATCATCCTCATCCTCCACTACTTCACGCACCGCGGAAAGCCCGTGAAGGAAACGGTCGTGGACTGGAGCGCGGTCATCGGCGTCATCGCCGGCGCCGTGGTCGCCAACCTCGTCCACTGGGGCTTCGCCTCCCTGAACGGCATGGCCGTCGCCGCCCTGTGCTGGGGTATCGGGCAGCTTCTTTCGAAACGTAAATAGCGAATTTCGTTGATTTTCTTATCTTTGTAGAAAACAACGTTTATGGTTACCGAATGGATTGTCACGGAGGTGGACGGACAGATCGCGTCGGTGTCCGCCGATTACGGCCATTTCGCGCAGATTGCCGCGAAAATCGCCCAGATGCCCCCCAGGAACGTGGGGGCGGTCTCTACTCGCAAAATCACGACGGAGGAACTGATTGGCCTGGCCGGCCAGGTCCGCTGGGAGGACTTCCGCCTGTTCGGCACGAAGTTCCAGATCTCCGTCTGGAAAAAACTGTTTGAGCTGGAGCCGCGGCTGTACAGCTATACGGACTTCGCCGCCCTCTGCGACAACCCCCAGGGCGTGCGTTCCGTCGCCCATGCGGTCGCCATCAACCCCGTCGCCTACCTGATTCCCTGCCATCTGATCGTCCCGAAGGAATCCATGGACAAGGTCCGGGAAATCCGCGCGACGGCCGAAGAATCCACCCTCTTCAAGGGCAGTGACCTGTATCTCCTGGACACGATCGACGTGGGCGAGTACGCCTACGGCTCCGAAACCAAGCGGGAACTCATCAAAATCCACCTGAAGCATTAAATATGGCCCTCTTGGAAGTTTGCTGCGGCAACCAGGAAAGTGTCGATGCGGCCGTGGCCGGCGGAGCGCGGCGGATTGAACTGTGCTCGGCCCTGGAACTGGACGGACTGACGCCGCCCGTGGAATGGATCCGGGAAGTCCGGGAGCGGTATCCTTCCTTAATCGTACACGTACTCGTGCGCTCGCGCGCAGGAGATTTCGTTTACACGCCGGAAGAAGTGGAAACGATGGCGGTGCAGGTGGAAGAGGCCCTGGAGGCCGGTGCGGACGGGATCGTCATCGGATGCCTGACGGCGGGCGGAGACGTGGACGTTCCGGCCATGGAGCAGCTGGTCCGGACGGTCGAATCGTATAACCTGGCCGCAGAACTTCTGCACTCCGACCTATGCCATGCGGCGAACGATTCACACTTCTTCCCAGGCCCATCCAGGCGTGCCTCCATTACCTTTCACCGGGCTTTTGACGTGTGCAAGCGCCCCTTTGACGCGCTGGAACAGATCGTCGCCCTCGGGTGCGACCGGATCCTGACGTCCGGCCAGGGACCCACGGTCGTGGAGGGCTCAGACATGCTCCGGGAACTTCGAAAGCGGGCGGACGGGCGGATCATCATCCTGCCCGGCGGAGGCGTTACGCCCCAGAACGCCGGACGGATCCTCGCCATGACCGGCTGCACGGAAATCCATGCCTCGGCCTCGGAAACCAGGAACGGAATGAAAGTAACCTCGGCTGCCCGGGTGGCGGCCATCCTAAACTCCATAGAATGAAACCTATCAGCACAGCGGCCGCTCCGGCGGCCATCGGACCTTACAGCCAGGCCGTGGACAGCGGCTGCGGCCTCGTTTTCGTCTCCGGACAGCTTCCCATCGACCCGGCTACGAGCGCGTTCCCGGAAGGGGGCGTGGAAGCCCAGACCCGCCAATCCCTCCTCAACGCCCGCGCCATCTTGGAGGAAGCCGGCCTTTCCCTCGCAAACGTGGTGAAAACCACCGTATTCCTTGCCGACATGGGCGATTTCGCCGCGATGAACGGTGTCTATGCACAGTTCTTCGCCGAGCCCTTCCCCGCCCGCTCCGCCGTGGCGGTCAAGACGCTCCCGAAGGGCGCCCTCGTGGAAGTCGAGTGCATCGCTTCGCGGGGATAAACCCCTCGGCATACAGTGAAAAAACGGCCCGGCAAAACCGGACCGTTTTCTTGTTTATTACCGCGAGGGATTATTTCTCTTCCTTCTTGGCGGCCTTCATGGTGGCGTCGTACATGATCGGGGTACCGATCATGATGGAAGCGTAGGTACCGATGATGACACCGAGGCAGAGGGCCACGGCCAGACCGCGGATGGACTCACCGCCGAAGATCGCAATGGCGAGCATCGGGAGGAGGGTGGACACGGACGTGTTGACCGTACGGGTGAGGGTGGCGTTGAGGGCCGTATTCACGGTCTCGCGGAAGTCGTCCTTCGGGTGCAGGCCGCGCTGCTCACGGATACGGTCGAAGATAACCACGTTATCGTTGATGGCGTAACCAATGATGGTCAGGATGGCCGCGATGAAGGTCTGGTCCACATCCAGGTTGAACGGCAGGATTCCGTTGAACAGGGAGAAGAAGCCGATGACGATGAGGGCCGTGTGGGCGAGGGAGACCACGCCGCCGAGACCCCAGGTCCAGCCCTTGAAGCGGATCGCGATGTAGGCGAAGATCACGAGGAGAGCCAGGAATACGGCGATGAACGCACTGCGGGTGATGTCACGGGCGATGGTCGGACCCACCTTGTCGGAGGACACGATACCGTTCGGGTTCTCGAGGGTGGAGGTGAACTCATCCAGGGAAGTCGGAGCGGAATAGAAGTTCTTGAGAGCCTCATAGAGCAGGCCTTCGACCTCGGCGTCCACGGCGGTGTCCTCGGAATCGTTCTTGTACTGGGTGGTGATCTTCATCTGGGCGTCACCACCGAACTGCTTGACCTCGACGGAGTACTGGTCCTCGCCGGCAGCCTGGGCGGCCGTCTGGAAGGTGCTCTCCACGGCGGCGCGGACATCCTCGGCCTTGACGCTCTGGTCGAAGCGGACGACGTAGGTACGGCCACCGGTGAAATCGACACCGTAGCTGAAGCCCTTGAAGGCGATGGAGGCGATGCTGATGAGGATCAGGGCGCCGGAGATGATGTAGGAGTACTTCTTGAGGCCGATGAAATCGACGTGGGTGTTCTTCAGGAAGTTCTTGCTCCATTCGGTGGACAGGCTCACGGTCTTGCCCTTGGCGATGCGGTCGTCGAAGATCAGGCGCGTGATGAAGATGGAGGTCAGGACAGACGTGACGATACCGATGATGAGGGTCGTGGCGAAGCCCTGGACTGGACCGGAACCGAACACATAGAGGATGATACCGGTGAGGAGGGTGGTCACCTGACCGTCGATGATGGCGGAGTAAGCGTTCTTGTAACCGTCGGCGACAGCCTTGGAGAAGCCCTTGCCCGCAGCCAGTTCTTCCTTGATGCGCTCATAGATGATCACGTTCGCATCCACGGCCATACCGAGGGTCAGGATGAGACCGGCGATACCCGGCAGGGTCAGGACGGCGCCGAAGGAAACGAGGGTGCCGAAGAGCAGCAGGACGTTGCACAGCAGGGCGACGTCGGCGATCAGACCGGCTCCCTTGTAGAAGAGCACCATGTACAGGAGCACCACGAGGAAGGCGATCAGGAAGGAGATGAGACCGGCGCGGATGGAAGCGGAACCCAGGGACGGGCCCACGACCTGCTCCTGGATGATGGAGGCAGGGGCCGGGAGCTTACCGGACTTGAGGACGTTGGCAAGGTCTTCGGCTTCCTGGACATCGAAATTGCCGGTGATGGAGGAGTTGCCGCCGGTGATCTCGTTCTGGACATTCGGGTAGGAATACACGAGGCCGTCCAGGACGATGGCGATCTGCTTGCCCACATTGTCCTTGGTGAGGCGGGCCCAGATGGAGGCGCCCTCGGCGTTCATGGACATGGAGACGGAAGGGTTGGCGGAGTTGCCACCTCGGCCGGCGCCGTTGAATTCGACGCGGGCGTCGGTCACGACACCGCCGTCGAGCGGGGCCTTGCCGTCACGGGACGTGGCCTTGATGGCGACGAGCTCATAGACATTGCCGGCCGCGTTGCCGTCCTCGTTCTTGAAGAACTCGGAAGGATGCACGGTCCAGAGGCCGCGGAAGCCCTGCGGAAGGACATCTTCGGCCATGGCGAGGTAGCGGTTCACGGTCACGGTGTCCACACCGGCGGCGAAGCCGACGCAGGCGTTGTTCCAGCCGCTGGGCTGCAGGATGGAGAGCAGCGGGTTCGCGACCACGGTGCTGTCGCCGAGGTTCGTGAGGATCTCACGGACGCGGGCATCGACGGCGTAGAGGTTCACTTCGTTGCCCTGGAAGGTCGGCCAGAACTCGAGGGAGGCGGTACCCTGGAGGAGCTTGCGGACACGCTCCGGATCCTTGACGCCCGGGAGTTCGATGAGGATCTTGCCGCTGTTCTCGATGCGCTGGATGTTCGGCTGGGTGACGCCGAAGCGGTCGATACGGTTGCGGAGGACGTTGAAGGAGTTGTCGATGGCGCTCTTGGCCTCGGCGCGGATGACGTCGATGACCTCGCGGTCCGTGGACTCGGGCTTCACCTTGTCACGGAGCTCGTAGGTGCCGAAGATCTCGGCGAGGCGACGGCCGTTCGCGTTCTCGGTCCAGGCGGTCTCGAACAGGCCGATGAAATCCTGGCTGGAGTTCACGTTGTTCTTCTTCGCAATCTCGAGGGCCTTCACGAAATCGGGATCCGTGCTGTTCTCGGCGAGGGCCTTCACCAGGTCCTGGAGCTGCACCTGCAGCATGACGTTCATACCGCCCTTGAGGTCAAGGCCGAGGTTGATTTCCTTCTCCTTGGCATCCTGGTAGGTATATCCGAGATAAACCTTTTCGTTGCTGATGGAATCGACATAGGCGCGGTTGCGGATGTTGGCGACGGAGTCCAGGACGAACTCGCGGACATCGGCGGCGACATTGTTGGCATCGACATACTGCTGGGCCTTCTGAGCGGCAAACTCGGCAGCCTTCTTCTCCTGGATGCGGGTGACCGCCGTGAAGGAAAGCTGCCAGATGCTGGCGATGGCAAGCAGGATGGCGAAAAGTCTGATTAAACCTTTGCTTTGCATGTTTGACTTTTATTATAATTATTTGTTATCCACATCAAGCCGTGCCTGCTGGGGCCGAACCTCGCAGACCTCGGCAAAATAAGGGTACAAAAGTACGAATTTTTTCTGATAAACGAAGATTCTCGTAACTATTTCTTAATTTTGCACCCGTCAAACGCTTGATGACGGTGAGAAAAAGCCTGTTTTCCTTGTTTATCCTCCTTCTCGGAGCCACCGGTCTCCGGGCCCAGACGGATTCACTCCTGAGGGAAGGCGACCTGTTCCATCGGCAATACCGCTTCGAAGAAGCCCTGGAACGCTTCGCCCGCGCGGCGCGGACGACGACCGACGCCGACACGCTGGCGCTCCTGCGCCGCAAGACGGAAAACAGCCAGAACGCCCTGAATATGACAGATTTCTGTGCGGATCCCGTCGTGGTTGCCCGCGAAAGGTTTTCGCGCAAGGATTTCTTCCTGTTCTACCCCCTGAAGAACCAGGGCTGGCGCACCGGCCCCAACGCCCTGGACCCGTCCGAATCCGAATTCCCCACCTACGCTCCGAAAGGGGAGCGGGCCGTGTATTTCTCGACACCGGATGCGGCGGGTGTCCGCAACCTGTATGTCAGCCGCGACCAGGATACGCTCTGGTCGGCACCGGTGCTGATGGGCGAAAAACTGCTTTCTGTTGGAAATGAAGTGTTTCCGATGCTGTCGGCCGACGGCAAGACGCTTCTTTTTTCCTCCGACGGATTCAGCGGGATGGGCGGATATGACCTGTTCCGGTCCGTCTGGGACGAAGATACCGGCACTTGGAGCGATCCGGTGAACCTGGGTTTCCCCTATTCCTCTCCCGGCGACGATTTCCTGATGGCGGACACGGCCGACGGACACTATACCCTGTTCGCCTCCAACCGGAACTGCGCGGCGGACAGTGTCTATATCTATGTCCTGGAGCAAAAGGAGGATCCAATGCGTACACCTGTCCGGGACCCCGAAGCCTTGGCCCACCTGTGCCAGCTGTCCCCGCTCTCGGACCCCGCCCGCATGGACAACGGTTCCGCCGTCTCCGATGCGGCGCCTTCCAATGACGACACGCGTCTGTACATCCGGAAAATGGGGGAAGCGCGCGCCCTGCGGGACACCATCAACACCTACGAACGGACGCTGGACAAGCTCCGGACCACCCTGTCGGAAGCGCCCGGAGACAGCAGGACCGCCCTGACGGCAACCATCCTGGAAAAGGAAGCGGCACTCGCTCCGCTCCGCAAGCAGTTGGAGGAGACGAATCGGGCCATCCGCCAGATCGAGCAGTCCTTCCTCAAGAGCGGCGTCGTGGAGTCTTCCGAGCGTGCCGACCGCGAAGTCGTCGGCGCCCGCTCCAGCTACACGTTCACGAAGAAAGCCCTCGGTGCGAAACTGAGGATGAAAGTCGCTCCCGTGCCGAAACCGGACGAAGAGAGTTTCAAGGTCGCCCCCGTGGGCCGGTTCGCCCAGAACACGGAGCTGCCGCAGGGGGTCGTGTACCAGATCCAGCTCTTCACCTCGGCCCGCCATGCGACGCTGGATGAAATCAAGGGGCTGGACCCGGTCTATGAACGTCTTACCTCTTCGCTCCGGTACACGTACTCCGTCGGGCAGTTCCGCACCTTCTCCGAGGCGCTGAACCACTTGAATCCGGTCCGGATGCTGGGATTCCCCGAGGCGAAGATCGTCGCTTTCTTTGACGGAAAGTCTATTCCGGTTTCCGACGCCCGTCGCGTCGAATAAGCAGGCACAGGCCCAGGAAGGTCAGGGCCGCATTGAGCAGCAGCAGTTCATAACTGAACTTGTATCCTCCGAACCAGCGTTCGGAGTTGAGCTGCAGGACGAGGCAGATGGCGGGGGAAAGGAGTGCGACGACCGGCACCCACTGGTCACGCACCTGCTTCCGCGTCAGGATGCCGAAGGCGAAAAGTCCCAGGATGGGTCCATAGGTATAGCTGGCCAGCTTGTACACAGCGTCGATGGCGCTGGTGCTGTTCACCGCGTTGAAGACGATGACGGTGACGGCCATGAGGACCGCCATCCCGATATGGACCGCCTTCCGCGCTTTTACGTCCTTTTCCTTGCGCAGGATATCCACGGTGAAAGACGTCGTCAGAGAGGTCAGGGCCGATCCGCCCGCCCCGTACGCGCTGGACACGAGTCCCAGGACGAAGAGCACGCCCACGATGCCGGGAAGGCCGCCGCCGGTCGCAACCGCCGGAAACAGCCGGTCCCCGGTCTCCGTCATCCCATGGGCGGCCGCATACTGGTACAGGAGGGCGCCGAGACACAGGAAAAGGGCGATCACCGCCGTCTGCAGGAGGCTGCTCACAATGAGGTTCTTCCGGGAATCCCGGATGTCTTTGCAGGAGAGGGTGCGCTGCATCATGTCCTGGTCCAGTCCGGTCATCGCCACGACCGTAAACAGCCCGCCCAGGAGCTGTTTCCAGAAATACTGCGGATGATTCACGTCGTCGAAGAAGAAGACCCGCTCCTCGATCCGGATCCCGCCGAGGTCCCGGCCGATCAGGACGATGCACAGGATCACCGCGACAATCATGCAGACGGTCTTCAGGACGTCGTTCCAGATGACCGACTTCACGCCGCTGCGGAAAGTATAGGCCAGGCAGATGCCCACATTGCAGACCACGTTCAGCCAGAAGGGGAGGCGGAGCGGCCCGAAAAGGAGCAGCTGCAGGGTCAGGCACACGAGGAACAGCCGCACCGAGGCGCCCAGCATCTTGGACACGAAAAAGAACCAGGCCCCCGTGCGGTACGATCCCATTCCGAAGCGTTTTTCCAGATACTGATAGACCGAAACGACGTCCAGCTGGAAATACAGCGGCGTAAGGACGAAGGCGATCACGAGGTATCCCAGGAAAAAGCCGATGCACATCTGCAGGTAGCCGAATCCGCTCACGCCCACCATCCCGGGGACGGAGACATACGTGACCCCGGACATGCAGGCGCCGATCATCGCGAAGGCCACCACGGCCCAGTGTGTCTTCCGGCCGCCGTTGTAAAACACTTCTTTCCCTCCTCCGCGGGAGGACAGGAAGGAAACGGCCGCCATGGCGGCAAAATAGGCGAGGATCGTCGCCAGGACAGCGTATGGACTCATTTCAGGTTTTCTTTATGGGCGCGGCCGACAGGAAGGGGATCCGGAACGCCGATCAGCTTCACGGAGGTGGCGCGTTTGCTCTCGATCCGGTGGACCGGGACGATGAAGGACCGGTGAATCCGGACGAATTTCCCCTCCGGAAGCAGGTCCATCAAAGCTTTCAGGGTGATTTGGGGGACGACGTCCTCCCGGTTGTCCAGGTGGATACAGGCATAGTTGTTCCGCGCCTCGATATACTGGATCGCCGCCAGGGGGAGGGTGATATCCTCATAGCCTGTCTTGACGGTCACCGTTTCGCCGGCGACGGCATAGGAGGCCCGGACTTCCAGGTCGCTTCGGACGGCCTCTTTCCGGTCATCGGTCTCCAGGGCCGTCTCCAGGCGCCGGATCCTCGAGGACAGGAAACCGGTGGCCAGTCCGATTCCGGTGGCAGCGATATACAACACCCAGACCGCCTGCTGGTACAGGTACAGCCGCGGGGGATGGTCCATATCCACATCCTGTGGAAAAGGAACTTTCCGAAGACTCATCAGGAAAGTGAGGACCGTCATGATGAACAGGAGGGCGATCCCGGACCACAGGCGGGCCTTCCCGGCCTGCAGGAGAGCAGGCACGACATGGCGCCCCAGGTACCAGCACAGGTACACCCACAGAAGAAAGACGACGACGTCCCCGCCCCGCCAGACCGTCCATTCTTCCACGGGGAAAATGGACACCAGGCAGGGGAGGATGACCAGGCAGACGCCGAGGTCCACCCAGGTTTCCAACCGGATATGCGGCTTCTGGTTTTTCATATCTGCAAAACTACGGCTTTTTCCCGAAATTTACAGCCAACGACGCGAAAAATGGTCATTGACCACCAAACCGATGCCGTTCGCCCTAAAACGAAAAACCCGACCATCGGCCGGGTTTCGCTTGATTTCGGGCTGTTGCTACAGGTTCCGGAGAAGGTTCGTCAGGGACACCTTCTTGTCGATGAGGGCGCGGAGCTCCTCGATCTTGACGCGCTCCTGGGTCATGGTGTCGCGGTCGCGGACGGTGACGCAGCCGTCGGTCACGGTGTCATGGTCGATGGTGACGCAGAACGGCGTACCGATGGCATCCTGACGGCGGTAGCGCTTGCCGATGGAGTCCTTCTCGTCGTACTGGTAGGAGAAGTCGTACTTGAGCTCGTCCACGACTTTCTGGGCGATTTCCGGCAGGCCGTCCTTTTTCACGAGCGGCATGACGGCGACCTTGATCGGAGCGAGCGGAGCGGGAATCTTCATGACGACGCGCTCTTCGCCGTTTTCGAGTTTCTCCACGGTGTAGCTGTGGGCCAGGACGGCCAGGCACATGCGGTCCACGCCGATGGAGGTCTCGATGACGTACGGAGTGTAGGAGACGTTCTCCTCCGGGTCGAAGTACTCGATCTTCTTGCCGGAGAATTTCTGGTGGTTCCCCAGGTCGAAGTTCGTCCGGCTGTGGATGCCTTCGAGCTCCTTGAAACCGAACGGGAAGTTGAATTCGATATCCGTGGCGGCATTGGCATAGTGGGCCAGTTTCTCGTGATCGTGGAAGCGGTAGTTCTCCGCACCCATCCCGAGGTTCACATGCCACTGCATGCGCTTTTCCTTCCAGGTCTTGAACCAGTCAAGTTCGGTGCCGGGCTTGATGAAGAACTGCATTTCCATCTGCTCGAACTCGCGCATGCGGAAGATGAACTGCCGGGCGACAATCTCGTTACGGAAGGCCTTGCCGATCTGGGCGATGCCGAACGGAATCTTCATGCGGCCGGTCTTCTGGACATTGAGGTAGTTCACGAAAATGCCCTGGGCGGTCTCCGGACGCAGGTAGATGGTGCTGGCACCGTCGGCCGTGGAACCCATGGAGGTCTGGAACATCAGGTTGAACTGACGCACTTCGGTCCAGTTGCAGGTGCCGCTGATGGGGCAGACGATGTTGTTGTCGATGATGATCTGGCGGTACTCAGCGAGGTCGTTCGCCTTCTCGGCGGCGACGTAGCGGTTGTGCACCTCGTCCCACTTGGCCTGCTCGCGGAGGACATTGGGGTTGGTGGCCCGGAACTGGGCCTCGTCGAAGGCCTCTCCGAAACGCTTGCGGCCCTTCGCGACCTCCTTGTTCATCTTCTCCTCGATCTTCCCGAGGAAGTCCTCGATGAGGACGTCGGCACGATACCGCTTCTTGGAATCCTTATTGTCGATGAGCGGATCGTTGAAGGCGCTCACGTGGCCGGAGGCCTCCCAGATGCGGGGGTGCATGAAGATGGCCGAGTCGATGCCCACGATGTTCTCGTTCAGGCGGGTCATCGCCTCCCACCAGTAATTCTTGATGTTGTTCTTGAGCTGGACACCCATCTGGCCGTAATCATACACGGCGGCGAGGCCGTCGTAGATTTCGCTGGAGGGGAAAATGAAGCCGTACTCCTTGCAGTGGGCTACCAGCACCTTGAAAAGTTCATCCTGTGTCATATGCAATGTATATTAGATTTCTCGACAGGCTCGAAATGACAGAGCCGACAAATTTACGCAAATAATTCGGGAAACGCCGTCCAGAGAGAGGGTTTTGCAATCTCCGCGAGGGGAATCTTCACGAAATCCCGCTCGCCGATCAGCGGGTGCGGAACCGTAAGACCTTCTATGTCAATATGTTCATTCCCGTAGAAAAGGATATCGATGTCGATGGTCCGGTTGTGATAGACCCGCTTGCCATCGGCATCCGTTTCCACTTCCTCATCCCGGCCCAGGCTCCGCTCGATTTCCTTGCAGAGGCGAAGGATCTCCATCCCCTGCTCCTCCGGAGTCCCCTTCCTGAAAATCCGGTATAACACGCAGGCATTCAAGAATTTATCTCCTTTGAAACCCCAAGCTTTCGTCTCGATGATCCGGGACAGCGACGTGTAGTGGCATCCCAGGCCTTTGTCCAGCAGGTCCAGCGCCCGCATCAGATTCTGCAGGCGGTTCCCCTGGTTGGACCCCAGGCCCAGATATAAACTGACAAACGCCATCGCCTAGGAGAGTTTCCCGTAATCGTCCTCTTCGTAGTCGAGCCCCAGGTCCACCCGGGCCTCTTCGGACAGCATGCTCCGGTCCCAGACCGGATCGAAGGTCAGTTCGATGGAGCATCCCGTCACGCCCGGCACCTGCTTCACGCTCTCCTCCACTTCGTGCAGGACATCATCGGCCATCGGGCAGTTCGGGGCCGTGAAGGTCATCACGATGGACACCTTCCGGGCCTTGTCGATATTGAGCTCGTAAATCAGGCCGAGGTCATAGATGTTCACCGGAATCTCCGGGTCATAGACCTGTTTGAGCGCCAGGATGACATCGGCATACAGGGGCTGGAGGGCGGCCACGTCCTCGGCGGTGAGCACTTCGTTATTCTTGTTCTCTTCCATAGGTTATTTCTGCTCTTCCGCCGCACGGCGGATGGTGGCGATCATGGACACAAGACCGTTGGCACGGGTCGGCGACAGGTTTTCACGGAGGCCGATCTGCTCGACGAAACCAAAATCGTCACCGGCGATCTCCTCCGGCGTACGGCCGGAATAGACGCTGATCAGAAGCGAAATGATACCCTTCGTGATGATCGCGTCACTGTCGGCCCGGAAATAGAGTTTCCCGTCCTTGCGTTCGTAGTCCAGCCAAACCCGGGACTGGCATCCCTTGATCAGCTTTTCCTCGGTCTTCTCCCCTTCCGGATACGGCTCCAGCGCCTTTCCCAGTTCGATCAGATATTCATACTTGTCAAGCCACTCCTCGTACATCGAGAAGTCGTCGATGACTTCCTGCTTTTTCTCTTCCAGGCTCATATCAACATGGAAATTGCTTTATCCAAACATTTCACGAAATACGCGGCCTCCTCCATCGTATTGTAAGGGGCGAAAGAAGCGCGGAGCATGCCGGTGACTCCGAACCGGTCCATGAGGGGCTCGGCACACATCTGGCCGGAACGGACGGCGATGCCCATCTTGTCCAGAATGAGCGCCAGGTCTTCGTGATGGGCCCCCTCCACGACGAAGGAGAACAGCGGAATCTTGGTCCATGTTCCCCGTGGAACGCCAAATAGACGGATCCGGGGGTCCTTTGCAAGATTCTCCAAAATATATTCCGTGATATTCTTCTGATTTTCAATAATTTCCGGGTCGCTCATGCAAGATTTTGCCAGCGAGAGGGATTCTTGCAAGGCCGGGATGGTATTGAAGTTCTGCGTCCCCGCCTCGAATTTTCCGGGGATCGGTGCATAGGTCGTTCCGGAAAAACGCACCGTCTCGATCATTTCGCCTCCGCCCATATAGGGGGGCATGGCCTCCAGCCATTTTCTCTTCCCGTAAAGGACTCCGGTCCCGGTCGGTCCGTAAACCTTATGACCGGAGAAGGCATAGAAGTCGCAGTCGAGGGCCTGGACATCCACCACCTCGTGAACGCTTCCCTGGGCGCCGTCCACCAACACCGGAACGCCGTGCTTATGCGCCGTTGCAATGATGTCCGCAACCGGGTTAACAAGGCCTAACACATTGGAAATGTGCGCAATAGCGATTATTTTGGTGCGCTGAGAAATCAATTTTTCCAGGCTCTCGGTGAGCAGCCCGCCGAATTCGTCAATCTCAAGGACTTTCAGGACGGCTTTCTTGCGGGCGCAAAGCAGCTGCCACGGAACAATATTGGAATGGTGCTCGGCCACCGAAACGATGATCTCGTCTCCCTCGTGAACGAAGGCCTCGCCAAAACAGGAGGCGACCAGGTTGATGGACATCGTGGTCCCCGAAGTAAAGACGATTTCCTCCCGGCTTCCGGCGTGCAGGAAATCCTTCACGGCATCCCGTGTCTTCTCATACTCTTCGGTGGCATCGACAGCCAGCTTATGCACCGCGCGGTGAATATTCGCATTGGAACGGGCCGCCAGTTCACGCTGCTTGTCCAGGACGGTTTGGGGACGCTGGGACGTTGCCGCGTTGTCCAGATAGACAAGCGGCTTTCCATATACACGCTCCCCGAGAGCGGGGAACAGGCGTCTGAATTCTTGAACGACCATACGTCTTTGATAAGTCTGCAAATTTACATAATTTTGCGATATGATAGATTACATCAAAGGACAAATCATCGAGCTTACCCCTACGGAACTCATCCTCGAATGCGGCGGCATCGGCTACAGCATCCTGATCTCCCTCCAAACCTACGAGGCTCTTCAGTTGCAGACGCAGACCGTCGCCTATATCCACCACTACATCCGCGAAGACGAAGAACTCTTCTACGGTTTCGCCACCAAAGACGAACGGGAGCTGTTCCGGCTGCTGATCGGTGTTTCGGGAATCGGCGTCAATTCCGCCCGGATGATGCTTTCCTCCCTTACCTCGGAGGAAATCCGGAATGCAATCCTGGCGGAGGACATCAACAAGATCAAAAGCGTAAAGGGAATCGGTCTAAAGAGCGCCCAGCGGCTGATCCTGGAACTGAAAGACAAGATCGTCAAGGGAGCCGGTGCCGACACTGGCGTTCTCCTGAAGGTCGATTCCAGCGCCGTCGTGGATGAGGCCACCACAGCCCTTGTCATGCTGGGCTTCTCCAAGGCCGCCATCAACAAAGTCATGCCGGCGATCCTCAAAGAAAACCCGAAGGCTCGCGTCGAAGACATCATCAAATCCGCCCTCAAACGCCTTTAAGCGGCATTATTTCATATCCCATCGGCCAGCTTACGCCCACGGTGGAGAAAGACACAGGGTCTGTCCTCATGAAAAAATCGGCCAGACCCTGTGTCTTTCTCTTATACCGTGGGCTATGATTTGCATGTATTGTCCTGCGGTTTATCAGAGAAAGGATATAGACTCCGGCCGATTTTTTCATGAGGACGGAGGCTATATCCTTTCTCAAACCGTAGGACAAACGAACGATTGTTCTACGTGGAACAAAGAACAGGTGCTATCGACCGAAGTAAACGAGAAGGACGGCGATGTCGGCGGGGGAGACACCGGAGATGCGAGAGGCTTGGGCGATGGTCGCGGGCCGATAGCGCATCAGTTTTTGGCGGCACTCGATGGAGAGAGACTGAACGGAGTTGAAGTCAAAGTCGTCAGGAATCTTGATATACTCCAGACGATTGTTCTTTTCCGCTTGCTGTTTCTCCCGTTCAATATAGCCGGCATATTTAAAGGCAATCTCGACCGCCTCGACGACCTCATCGGGGAATGTTCCACATGGAACAATCTTCAGCAGGTCCGCCAGAGAGATCTCTGGACGAGCGATCAGATCGGATAACTTCCGAGAATCCGTAAGGGGAGTAGATCCCAAAGTCGTAAGGAAATCATTAACAAGATCCGCACGTACTTTCTTGGATTCACACACGGACGTGAGCGTTTCGATCTGTTCCTGCTTCTGGCAGACAGCAGCATATCGCTCTTCAGAGGCAAGTCCCAGCGAATGAGAAAGTGCCGTCAAACGAAGATCGGCGTTGTCCTGACGAAGAAGAATCCGATATTCAGCCCGAGAGGTGAACATCCGATAGGGCTCATCTACCCCCTTATTGATCAGGTCGTCGATCAAAACGCCGATATAAGCCTGATCACGGCGAAGGATAAATGGTTCCTTCTCGGAAAGCTTAAGATGGGCGTTTATACCGGCCATCAAGCCCTGTGCAGCGGCTTCTTCATAACCCGTGGTACCATTGACTTGTCCTGCCAGGAAAAGGCCAGGAACGACACGGGATTCCAGAGAATAATGCAGATACTGTGGATCGAAATAATCGTATTCTACCGCATAAGCTGGCTTGAAAACGACAGCATTTTCAAGGCCAGGGATGGCATGAAGTGCCCTCAACTGGACATCCAAGGGAAGGGAAGAAGAGAACCCCTGAAGATAATATTCCGGACTGGTCCTGCCCTCCGGTTCCAGGAAAAGCTGGTGGGAATCCTTATCGGCAAAGGTACGCAGCTTGTCTTCGATGGAAGGACAATACCTGGGCCCGCGTCCATGGATCATCCCGGAAAACAGGGGAGAACGATCGAAGCCGGAACGAAGGATGTCATGGACCTTTTCGTTCGTATGGAGAATAAAGCACTCCATCTGGGGCGACCCGGACTGGATTGCCGAAGGGCGGTTCAGGAAAGAGAAACGGGCCGGATTCTCATCACCAACTTGGGGCGGAAGCGAAGAGAGGTCGATGGACCGGACATCGATCCGGGGAGGTGTACCCGTTTTCATACGGGCCGTGGGAATTCCAAGAGAAGCGAGCTGATCCGAGACCCGGTAGGACGCCGGCTCGCCGATCCGTCCGCCTTCGAAGGAATGCTGCCCGATGAACATCCGACCGTTCAGGAAGGTTCCGGCCGTCAAAACAACCGCACGAGAATGGAAAATTGCCCCGGTAATCGTACGGACGCCGGTCAAAACGCCGTTCTCAAAGAGAAGATTTTCAGCCAAATCCGCGTAAACCGTTAAGTTAGAATTACTTAACAAGACTTCGCGCCATTTCAGGGAGAAGGCCAGTTTATCACATTGGGCACGCGGACTCCACATGGCGGGACCTTTGGACCGGTTCAGCATCCGGAACTGAAGCGTTGCCGCATCCGTCACGATTCCGGTCCATCCGCCCAGCGCATCGATCTCCCGTACGATCTGTCCTTTGGCGATACCGCCGACCGCCGGGTTACAAGACATCTTGGCAAACCCGTTCAAGTCGGGCGAAACAAGCAGAACGCTCGAACCTAAAGTCGCAGCGGCCATCGCCGCTTCACAGCCGGCATGGCCGCCACCGATTACGATGATGTCAAATGAGTCCACGCTGAGACAGATAGTAATTCTCCTTGGCCCGCATTGTGGCAATATCCTCCTCCGTATGATCGTCATACCCGATCAGGTGAAGGAGACCATGGACGATGACGCGGTTCATCTCGTCGGCGAATTCAACGCCATAAAAAGAGGCGTTCTCGCGTACGGAATCCACGGAGATAAAAAGGTCACCCGAAAGACGGTTCCCCTCACAATAATCGAAAGTAATAATATCTGTAAAATAATCGTGTTGCAGATATTTTATATTGACATCCAGAATATAATGATCGGAACAAAATATAATCGCAATATCTCCGAGACGCTTGGATTCACTCTCGGCAACAAATTTAAGCCAACGGGAAGTCAGGCGTTTTTCCTTGAAAGGGAAGGCAATGTCCTCGGTAAAATAAGAAACCATGCCTATTCGAATTCAAACAGACTGACAAAACCCGTAAGCTCCAGAACCTCACGAATCACATCATTGACATTCCGGAGCACGACGCTCGAACCGCTAGCCTTGCTCTGCTTGAGAATGCCCAGCAGAATCCGGAGACCGCTCGAAGAAATGTACTCCAGGGAAGTACAGTCGATAATGACAGGCTTCCCCTTACTATCCAGAAGAGGCTGAAGAGCCTGCTCAGTTTCCCGTGCGGCGGCAGTGTCCAGTTCGCCGGAAAGGGTAGCGACCAGTTTGCCGTCCAGTTCCTGAATCGAAGTAGTCATCATAAGTATTTTGTTAAAAGTAAAACATTCTGTCCATGGCGACGGGAATAGGAGATCGAATCCATCATCTTGCGGGTAAGCAGAACCCCCAGTCCGCCGATCGGCCGATCCTCGGCCTCCAAGGTCGTATCGGCCTCCAGGACGGTCGTCGGATCAAAAGGTGTGCCGGAATCCGTAATGGTAAAGCGCAACTGCTTCCGGTCACTTTCGGCGAGGATATCCACCGAACCCTTGTACCCGGAAGGATAGGCGTAGTTAATGACATTAACCACCGATTCTTCCAGCGCAAGCCGTAAGGCGGCCATCGTCTTCGGAACGATATCGAGCTTTCCACAAAACGCCTTGACAAATTCGTTCAGCCGGCTCACTTCCTTGATGTCATTGACCAGGGTAATCTGATCACGAAGGATAGCCTCCGGAGCAAAGCGGATGACAAGCATCGTCAGATCGTCGCTCTGGGGCGCTTTCCCAGCGAAATTATGGGCTGCTTTGCTCAAAACGGATGCCAGGGTAGCCGGAGACTGGTCCGTGGATTTCATGAAGGATTTCAGAACGGCCTCCACCCGGTCCCGTCCAAACGGCTTCCGGTCCACGTTCTTGGATTCGGTCAGACCATCCGTGTATAAGAAAAGCGTCGTGCCGGGAGAGAGCGTGCAATTCTGTCCCTCAAAGTGCGTGTCCGGGAAAACGCCGAGGGGAAGATTGGGCTTGGCGGGCAACAGGGTAACATCCTCCGCAAGAACGAACGGTTTTTCATGGCCGGCCGTAGCGTAGTCCAGCTCGCCGGAATACTGGTCCAGGCAGCCGACAAAGAAGGTTACGAACATGTTGCTGTCATTACCCCGGCAAAGTTCGCCATTGAGGACGGACAGAATCCGGGCGGGATCCTCCTCCGTCCGGGTAACCATACGGAAAAGGGAATGGGCCACCGACATCAGCATGGCCGAGGCTGCCCCCTTTCCAGCCACGTCGCCGATGCAGAAGAACAGCTTGCCGTCACGGGTATAAAAGTCGAAGATATCTCCGCCCACTTCCCGGGCCGGCTCCAGGGAGCCATACACAAAGGAAGGGAACGTCTTGGGAAGCATTTCCTGCTGAATGCGCCGGGCGACCGTAAGTTCGCCGCTCATGCGGGCCTGTTCCGCGGACGCTTCCCGGAGCTTGGCTTCACTGCGGGCGAAGCGCTCGATCATGAAAGCGAGAATGGCCAGGCCCAGGAGCACTAGCAGGACCTGCTGTCGCCGCATCTTCCAGATACGGGCGTAAACCTCTTGGGTACGGTACACTTGCACAACCTGCCAGTAAGGAGCCCGGACCATCTGGTAACTGCGGTAGGAAATCTCCTTTCCGTCGTTTTGGCCCTCGCCATGACGGATCTCCTCGAGGGCCGCTTCCAAATCGGCCCGGGAGGTCCGGCTTTCCGGCGGACCGGCGACCAGCGCGCCGTCGTCCGTCAACAGGAGGCCGAAGGACGAAGGGAAGGGCTGCCTGGCATTCAGGGTGTCTCCCAGCCAGGAAACATCCATATCCAGGCCGCAAATGGCGGCGATCCGCCCCTTTCCGTCCAGGACCGGGGCCGCATACGTGATCAAGGTTTCCGATGAATCGGCGGCATCGACATAGGGCTCCGACCAGAAAGGACGCCTGGAATCCAGCGCCCGCTTGAAAAACTCGTTCTGGGTATAATCATGGTCCTGGCCGGCGAATTGCGACAGCGTGATGACGCCGTCGCTTTTCTTGGCGTAAGGCTCGAACAGGCGGCCTTTGGAAGGGTAGTAGTCCGGAACGAAGGTCAGGAAACCGCCGATGACATGGGGATTGTCATCCACCAGATAGACCAGGGAGATGAAGGCAGAATCGGGATGTTCGAGATCCTGCTGCACTTTCCACATGTTTTCCCGCATCGTCGCTTCCGTGAGTTCCATCATGTGCCCCACTTCGGCGCCCATCGCACCCAGGACCACCCGGGCTCGGACGCCCATCTCCTCCTCCATCGCCGACTTGACCCGTTCGTACTGCGCGATGGAGATAATCTCCACCAGGACGGCGGCGATTACGACGATGAACAGGCGGGAAACCCTTCTCTTCTTGGTTGGATCCATGATTCAATTCCGGGCGGCAAAGATAGGATTTGTTTTTGACAACGCAAAAGGCGGGAATCACTCGAAGAATCCGAAGGCGGCGATCTGGCGGATCATCTGGGTGATATACTCGCTGGAGGTGTCGCTCCAGCTGAAGCCCAGCCGGTGCAGCACGTTGCAGGTATAGCGGTTGTCCCGTTCGATCGTCAGGGCGCGCTGTCCATGCGCCACATCCTGGTAGGCCAGCATGGCGGCCAGCAGCTTCGCCTTCTCCGGATCCTGTCCGGCCAGGGCGACGGCCTGCTGGAACTCTCCGATCTCCACGAAACGCATGGAGCCGCCTTCCTTCTCCATCACCGTCAGGATGTCGCCCAGCAGCTCCGTATGGTTGTTGAAGGGCTGGAATACCGTGCACTCCTTGGGCGTGGAAGCCAGGAGCACCACCGCTTTCGCCGTTTCGTCGATCGGAGACATCTCCGTGGGTTCATCGTAGCTGTCAACCGGGCAGCAGCCCAGGATATGGAACACCTTGATCCGACCCATGTAGCTGTTGGAGTTGAAGTTGGCCTGGAACTCACCGTCGGAGCTGCGCGGGGACAGGTTACCCACGCGCATCACCTTGGCGTTCAGCCCATGATGGGCAACGGCCTCCAGGATCAGGCGCTCGGCCAGGAACTTCGAATGGATGTAGCGGTTGTCCAGGAACTGGCCGAACCAGAGTTTCCGCTCGTCCAGCTGGGGAACCGGGCTGCCGTCTCCGCGGTCGATCCAGATCTCGCCCACGGACGTGGTGGAGATATGGACGAGCCGGGCCTTCGTACGCAGGCAGAAGTCCACGCAGCGCCGGGCTCCGCCGATATTCACGTCCTCAATGTCGGTTCCCTTGGAGAAGTGCTTCACGTTGGCCGCCGAATTGAACACCGTGTCGATGGCCGGATACCCTTCCGGAATGGCCTTCCCGAAATCGGCCGTGACATCGCCGCACACGACGAAAAGCCGCTTGCCGAACAGGTCCGTGAACGAGGTTTCGAAATAATAGAAGAGCAGGTTCTTGAGGCGGTGTTCGGCGGTCTCCTGGCTCTTGGAACGCACCAGGCAGGTGATGGTCTTGGCATCGGAGTCGATCAGTTCGCGCAGCAGGTGGATGCCGAGATAGCCCGTGGCACCGGTCAGGAGGACGTTGCCCAGGGACTGCCGTTTCCCTTCCAGGAAGGTCTTCACGTTATTCCGCTGCAGGATGGCGTCGATGCCACTGTAGTCGAAGCTCTCCACGACGGTATCGGTTTCCGCCGACGGGGCCGCTCCGCTCACGAACTGCGCCAGCAGGCGCGGCGTGGGATGGTCGAAGACCTCGCCGTAAGCCACGTGCTTGCCGGCCTTGTCGGCTTCGATGATGACCTTGGTCACCATGAGGGACGTGCCGCCCAGCTCGAAGAAATTGTCCGTGGCGCCCACCCTGTCCAGGGACAGGATCCCGGCGAAGATGTCGCAGAAGAGCTTCTCCAGCTCGCCTTCCGGAGCCACGTACTCGCGCTCCTCGACCTGGATCTGCGGGGCGGGCAGGGCGCGCCGGTTCACCTTCTGGTTCTGGTTCAACGGGATGGCGTCGATCTGCATCGTGGCGGCAGGGACCATGTACGGCGGCTTGCGCTCCTTGATGAAGGCGTTCAGCGCCTGTACGTCCACCTTTTCATCGCTGACGATATAGGCGGCGATGAATTTTCCGCCGCTGGGATAGTCGAAGGCCTGGACCGTGGCGTCCTTGATGCCCTTGAATTCCCGGATCACGGCCTCCACTTCCTTGAGCTCGATGCGGAAGCCCCGGATCTTCACCTGGCCGTCGCTGCGGCCCACGAACTGGATGTTGCCGTCCGGGAGATAGCGGACCACATCGCCCGTCCGGTAACAGCGGAGACCGTTCCACTCGATGAAGGTCTCGGCCGTCTTTTCCGGAAGATTCAGGTAGCCGCGACCCACCTGGGGTCCCGATACCAGCAATTCACCCACGGCGCCGAGCGGGAGGCGGTTCATATCCTTGTCCACGACGAACAGGCGCAGGTTGTCCAGTGGCTTGCCGATGGGGGCGTTCTGTTCGAACTCCTTCATCGGATAGGTGGTCGTGAAGATCGTGCATTCGGTCGGGCCGTAACCGTTATGGAACTGATAATTCGCCGGAGGGGTGAGCGGCAGCACCTTCTCTCCACCCACGGAGAGGTGGCGGAGGGAATGGTTCTCGCAGTTCATGGCGAACTGGCAGCCCACCTGCGTGGTCATGAAGGAGTGCGTAACCCCTTCTTCGTCAAAGTATTTGTTCAGATCCGGGAGGTTCAGGCGGATGTCGTCGCCGACAATGACGACGGCCGCGCCCGTGGTGAGCGCCGGATACATGTCCATCATGCAGGCGTCGAAGCCGAAGGAGGCGTAGGCGGCCACCTTGTCACCCGACTTGAGCCCATAGTAGCGCCGGTACCAGTGGCAGAAGGCCACGAGGTTCCGGTGTTCCAGCTGGCAGCCCTTGGGCTGGCCGGTGGAGCCGGAGGTGTACAGCAGGATGAGGAGGTCTTCCGGCTTGGCGGAACGGCCCGCTGCACCGGGCTCCGGCCGGACATCGGCCAGGTCCTTGGTCAGCAGCACCGGCCCCTTGTAATCGACTTTCTCCAGCAGTTCTTCCTCGGCGATGAGGAGCTTGGCGGCGGCATCCTGCATCATGAAGTTCAGGCGCTCGGCGGGGTAGCTGGGATCCAGCGGCTGGTAGGCGCAGCCGGACTTGAGCACGCCCAGGGCGGAGAGCACCATCCACTCGCTGCGGCCGATGAGAATGGACACCACGGTCTCGGGGCCTTCGCCGGCGATCTTCCGGACCTGCGCTGCGATGGCATCGGTCTTTTCGTCCACCTCCTTGTACGTGAGCCGCACGTCATGATACACGACGGCCAGGTTGTCCGGCGTTTCGGCGGCCTGGGCACGGAACAGGGAAACGATGGTCTGCGTCGCGTCATAGTCCACGTCCGTGGCGTTGAAGCCGTCCAGCAGGGCCGCCTGCTTCTTGTCCACCAGGGACAGGCCGCGGAGCGGCGCCCCGGCATCGGCAGCAAAGGCGCTGACGGCCTTCACCACGCTCCGGGCAAGGCTCTGCATCATGGCCTCGCTGTACTTGCCGTTGTCATACTCGATGGCGACGGAGGGGTTGCCCTCCACCTCGGTGATGTAGAAGGCGATCTTGAACTTGGGAACGTTGAGTTCCATGGTTTCATCGACCTGCACCGGTTTTCCGCCCACGCGGTAGTCGCTGAGGACGCCGATCTGGTAGGCGAACATGATGTCGGCCTTGAGGTCGTAGTCGGCGGCAATGCGGGCGAAAGGATAGTTTTCGTGGGCGAGGGTCTGTTCGAAGGTCGCAGCACTTTCGTGCAGGAATTCCTTCACGCTCTGGCCGCCGATCTTCGCACGGAGCGCCAGGGTGTTCACGAACATGCCCATGGTATTGGACACCTTCAGGTTGCTGCGGCCGTTGGAGATGGTGGTGATGCACACGTCGTCGCTGCCCGAGAAACGGGCCAGGCTGTAGAAGACGGCGCTCAGCAGGACGGCGGAAGGATTGACGCCCTGGGCCTTGGCCAGCTGCTCGGCGTCTTTCCACACGAGGGGTTCGAACACGCGGCCGTTTTCTCCCTGCGGCCGGGGATTGGTCAGGTCCGGAGCCACTTCCGTCACGCTCTCCACATCGGCGAGGCGCTCCTGGAAGAAAGCGGCGGAAGCGGCGAAGTCTTCGCCCTGCTCGGCTGCTTTCTGCTCCGTGACGAACTGCGCGTAGCTGCACATCTCCGGTTCGATCTCCTTTCCGTCCAGGAGGTCGCAGAGTTCGTGGATGAAAAGGTCGTAAGAATAGCCGTCGCACACCAGGTGATGGATGTCGCAGTACAGGTACAGGTTCTTTTCGGTCTTGACGATGGCATAGCGGAAGAGACGCTCTTTCGCGAGGTTGAAGGGATGGACGAAGCCTTGGCGGAAGGCGTCGGCCTCCTCTTCGGTCATCGTGTACTCCTCCACCTCCACCGGCGCTTCGCGGTCGCCCATGACCTGGACGACGCCCGTTTCATCGGTGGTGAACTGGACAAAGAGGGCCGGATGGTTCGCCACGGCTTTCTGCACCGCCGCGCGCAGGGCATCGACCGTGACGTCATCGGGAAGATGCAGGCACATCGGCGTGTTATACAGCGTGGACATCGGATTCTTCATGCACTCGAAATACACGCCCGTCTGGGAGTAGGACAGCGGGACGGACGCAGGGACGGCGTCCGTGGCGGCCTCCTCCCGGGATCCGGTGGGAGCCGCG
>OCTW013398487.1_pt1 | contig 36936 bp, 56 predicted proteins | sample 1539671 | NCBI WGS metagenome assembly OCTW01 (sample SAMN02144230, study PRJEB22623) | gut metagenome | biome: sheep rumen | host: Ovis aries | place: New Zealand
CCGAGCGCACCAGCAAGACGCGAATCAGCATCGTGCGCGAATATCCGCGAGAGCTGATTGTTGCATAATAGAGAGAAAGCCCCTTGGTCTTTATTGATCAAGGGGCTTTCTTCATCTTGTGATAGCAACTCCGCACAGAATCGCGGCTACTGCCTGCCATGCTTTAATCCTATTCTTCAGCCCCCGCTCTGTCTTCTCGTGAGCTTTCTCGTTCTTTAGGAACTCCGCCCTGGTATCGTCCAAGTATTTCTGCGCTTCGGCGAGTGAGCTCCCGGCCGCTTGTGACTGCTGCTGCAGCGTCTGCAACTGCTGCTGCAGCGTCTGCGTTTCTTGCTTCTGCTTCTCCAAGTCGCTCAAGAGCAGCGCGGTTTCGCTCTGTGATGCTGTCAATGCCTGTTTCAAGTTCTGCGTTTCGGCTTTGGATTGAGTCAGCTCTTCTCTGGTCTGCTTCAATGCTTGTGCCGATGTCTGTAGCGCATCCTGTGCTTTCTTCAAGGCCTCGGCTGACTGCATCAATGCTATCTGTTGCTTTCTGTTGTTCTCTTGCAGTTCGATCAAATCCGTCCTCGACATGGTAACTGTCTGTTGGGCCTGTGCCGGGGACGCTGAAGAGATACCAGGCCACGCCAGCGCAAAGCAGGCCAACAAGGCAAGCAAGAATGACTTTTTGTTTTGCATCCATGATTCCACCCTTCCTATACTTCCATTTTCTTCGGCTGCGGGATTGGATTTTCTTGATAGATATGGTCCTCTAGCCCTTCGATCCTATCGTCGTGAAACTCTGCCGCCTCCGCCTTGCCCTTAAAATCCTCAAATGCTTCCAACATTAAGATGAATTGCAGACTCGTCATGTCATCGCCTCCAGTGCGTCCGCTTTTTCATGCACGAATCGATTTCTCAGCCCCGCCACGACGTCCGGGCTGCCGTTCACCCAGTCTTTCGGGCTATGCATGCCTTTTCCTGTCCATACAGCATTGTCGGCTTCACCAATCAGGAAATCATAGATTGCCGCAATCATGTCATAATCAAAAGCTTTGTCGTTGACATACGTCAGGTTCGGCCAGCCGCTATAATCCTTCTTTTCTGCGTTGAACATACTGTGTACCGCTTCTGTGTACAGTTCCGTCATGTTGCCGGCACCGTACTGCACAGCCCCGGACATAAGCACCGCCTGCATGGCTGCCGTTTTTGTTTCGATCTCGTATCCTGCTTCCCGCAAAACAGCCGCGGCCGGATTGTAATAGACAGATACGGCATAATCGTCCTGCAGTTTCGCGAATCCTTCCGGGTCGTTCTCGCCGATTTTCTGCCACAAGCGCACAAATTGCGGCGAATTAATTTCAAACTCACAAAGCAGCCTGCCGTAATTTGCCAGGTCATCGTCTGGGTAATCACAAGCCCATTCGCGGAAGGCGTTCACGGCCCCCATATTGCTGGAAAGCTGATAGATGCCGTATGATCTGCCGCCAAGGTCGCCCGTCCCAGATGATACACAACCGGGGTCGCCGCCTGCTTCGTATTTTCTTACCAGGTCTGTCTTTTCCATTGTCAGCCCTCCCAGCGTGCTGCATAACCACGGGTGTCTACATGCACAAAACCGGCACTGTAATAGCGTCCGATGCCATCCGCCCCGCATTCTTCGGCGATGTTTGCCAGTTCGTCCACGCTCATGCCATCCGGACAAATAACATCCGCGGCACGGCCATAGACGTGCTGGCTTCCCGGCACGCCGCCGACTTCGGCGTTATGAGATGGGCAACGATAGCAACAAGACAGCACCAATGGGCCGCCTACGCTTTCCCTCATGGCATCCAGTACATTCTGCAGACGTTCATCAATTCCATCTGCCGGCAGCTGTCCGCAGCACTTGCATTCCATTTCCTCAACCGAAAAATATTTAGCCATTTTTTACTTCCTTTCTCAGTTGCTCCACCAAAGCGCGGCGATCAATCGGCTGCCCCGGCGTGCTGTTGTACTGGCTGTCCGTCGCGTACTTTGTCCAAGCTGCCTTCCCAAGCCCGACAATACCGGCAAGGCCGGTAGCGACGACCGTGATCCCCTGCCAGCAACTGCCAAGATCAAACTTTGTCCCGCGCAGGGCATTGCTCCAATAGCCGTACAGCCAGGACGCCATGACAGCACAAAGGAAAAGCATCATGATGACACTCAAGAAAATGATAACCGCCAACCAATTTTCCTGCGCCCACGCCGTGAATTTCGCGAAATCTTCTTTCATGGCGTCACCCTCCCTTCATCGCGTATTCCATAATCGCAACGACCAGATTGATGAGGATGCTTGCGGCCGTGGCGAGCAGCGCAGCCGTGGCCTTCAGACTGTCTAGGCGGTGCGTGTTTGACTTTGCACGCTGCTCCACCGCCGTGAGTCGGTCCCTCATTTCCGGCAGTCCCTTCAGCTCGTCTTCAATCCTTTTTGTCCGTTCGTCAATTCGTGCAATTTTCGTTGAAAGGGTAATCCAAAATTCCCTATCGTCCACCCATCACTACCTCCCAAGAATATTCACTTCTTCTCAGTACTGGCGGCATCTGTAGCCGTAGTACCCGAATCAGCCGAAGCCTCGGTTTTATCGTCTTCCGGTGTATACCTGACACACTTATCGTTTTGACACGTTCCGTCATCACGCAGCGGCTTGCGGCACCTGATACAACGGTAAATCATCTTGATGGCCATTTCTATAATCTCCCTTCATCACTTTTCTTTGGTTGCGGCATATTCGGCGTCATACTGGGCGTCGATTTGAGTCATAAGCTTTTTGATGCTTTCCTGGGTTTCCGTATCGGCATGGATGGCGGCGTCTACGTACTGATTGTACAGCTCTGCTTTGCTCGCGGCATACTTTGCATCAAGCTCTGCTTGTTTCGCTGCTGCCTCTTCGCTGGTATCATTTTTTACGATCTCCGACGTAACCGCATCCGCATACCCATCTTTCTTCATGAGTTCGTTCAGCTCGTCCACGCTATCCCCGGCATCAATAAGGATCTGTTTCACTTCGTCCTGTGTCAGGCCGAAAAGGTTGATTTTCGCGCTTGGATCATCTACATATTCCTGCTCTACATATGACGCCCCGGCTGGCGACTGGCTCTTGATGACGCGGTGCGTGCTGTCTTGCATAAGCCCGTCCAGGCTATCCGACGTCTTCAACGTGTGCCAGGTCTTGCAAAAGAGCAGCGCACGCCAATCTTTTTTCCACAGTGAGAAATCAAAGTTCTGGCGGACAAAATCATAGTCTTCTCTTGTCTTCAGTTCTGTCGGGTAGCTTGATGCTGGTAAATTTCCCATGAATATCACTCCTTATGAAAATGTGTAATAACTGTTTACTTTCTTGATTGTTGTTACGAAAAGAAGCTGATCAGAATATTGCTCAATCTGGCGTTCTAGGATGATAGAATTGGTGAATACTACGTATGTGCGTCCATCGATTTCAATCTGCAATTCCACACAGTGCTTTCCTTGGACGGCTCGGCTATCAAATTTTCGCCACGCCTTAACGATAATCTCGCGGTTGAACAATTCAGAGATATGGATTTTATCTCCATCAAGGCCAGTTTCCTCTTTTGCAAAATCACTGAACTTCTTTATAGCGCTTCACTTCCTTCCACAAGTCGTCAATATGAGTCGCCATCGTGTAATGGTGACTATTTGCGTGCTTGATCCATCCCTTTGCCGATGCAATTTTAGCAAGTGCCTGGTCTTTGCTGATTCTCCCATGCTTCAAAAGGTACATTGTTTCTTTCAGGTGCTTCTTGATGCCTTTCGCCGTCCGTTTCCTCACAAGTATGTAGCGTGGGAAGTGGCGATAGCCGAGAAAATCGACACCATGAGATACCGGAAACAGCTCGCACTTACTCAGCTTCAATTTCAGTGTGTCCTGCAGATATTTCGGCAGCCATGCGCGAATCCTTCGCAGCTCTTCTTTATCGAGTGAGAAGAAACAAAAGTCGTCGCAGTAGCGGATATAATCCTTTACGCAAAGTTCATATTTCACTTTCGTATCCAATTCATTGAGATACAGGTTCCCGAACCACTGACTCAAGTAATTCCCGATCGGGACATTTGTCTGTGTATTCGTACTATCAATAATCTCATTCAGCAGTGCTATGAGACGCTTGTCCTTAAACTTATGCTCCAAGATACTTTTCAGGACATCGTGGTCGATTGATGGGTAGAACTTCGATATATCACACTTGAGACAGTACAGATTCCGGCGCACCATCTGCATACATCTTTTACTTCCTGCATGCTGTCCCTTTTCTTTGCGACAAGCATAGCTGTCGTAAATCATAAAGCTGTCCATGATTGGTGCCAAAACGTTCATGATCGCATGGTGCGCAATCCTGTCCGGGTAAAACGGTAAAATATAAATTGTCCGCTCTTTTGGCTCATAGATCTGCTTGGTAGCGTATTGAGATGTATGATAGGTTCCGTTCTCCAGCATCTCTTTCAAGCGCATAAGGTATTCATCGCAGTTTTCTTCCACAATTTTGACTTTATCCTGATAATGTTTTCCCTGCGCTGCTTTATAAAAAGCAACTCGCAAGTTGTCCATATCGGTTATCTTGTCGTATAAATTCCCATAGCGTTTCATTTGATTCTCCATTTTTTAATCCCGCTGACGTTCGATTTCTCTACACTAGCCCGCGGGCAATCTCCGTTGTGTGTTCTGCCTTCAAAAATCATCCAGCAAGGCCTCTGTACTCAGCTGAGGAGTTTTGGCTAGACGGATATAGCCTATATAAATAGGTCCCCATATCAGACGCGCCCCGACCAGCGTTGTTGTCATTCCGGTTAGCCGACAGGTTATTACCATTGACCGACCGCGAGCCACAAGACGACCTGTCATTCCAGTTCGCACCGACGAGCAAGCGATAGCACAGAAGCCTATGAAATTTTTGCGCGAGCGACTTGCGACCGCACTACGTGCGGTTCGGCTTGTCGTCCAGGCGGCCAGAGGCCAGCGATCAGAGAGCCGCCGACCTCAGCTCAGACGCGCCCCGACCAGCGTTGCTGACAATCCGGCGAGCCGACAGGCTAAGACCATGGACCGACCGCGAGCCACAAGACGACCCGTCAACCCAGTCCGCACCGACGAGCAAGCGAACAGGTCCAACGCCCCATGTATTGCCATACTTTGTTTTGTCGCCATCTACTTCCGCGTCTCCTACTCTGTTTCCTGGATCCCACGTATAATTTTCGAGATAATAGCTTGTATCATTTGCCACGAGATTTGATGCTCCGGCCTTCGCTGGCACCATTGAGATGTCGCCACACCACTGCCACTGCACGCCTACGCAATCTTCTACGCCGTAGTTAGAAATCATACGTCGGCCTGCGGTATCTACATGGCCTCCGGTCGTGCCCGGATCAGCCGAGCCCGCAATGTTGGTTTTCTCATTCGAGCCTTTTGCAAAATCGACAAATTCATCGCGCCAGATAAGTCGCTTCCCGAGCTTGTGGAAGTATTCTACGAATTTTTCGCCATGCCACGGCACCGGCGAATAGCCATCCTGGATTGTAGCGCCGTACTGTGATACAAGCTTCGAGCCATCCCATCCTGCAAGGTAGATGTCCACCCAAGCTGTGCCACACCACACCATTCCGGCATTCGATGCGATTGCCCTCCACTTGAGGTCCCACACGGATGCCGGCAAGATGTCGCCGGTCACGTACCCCGAAAGAGCGTGGCCGCTGATCGTGCCCACGGACTTACAAAGGCAGTGGAAGCCGCCAATCTGGCGGACATTGCCTGCAGTATACCCAGTCGGGCAGGTGGCGTTTGCCGACAGTACAAAAGCGGGTACGTTGCCAGATTGTGGCTTTGCTGCATAAATATAGAAATCTTTACCCGCGCGGCTGGCCGCCGTTGCATATGTGCCGTTATCCCAAGCTGTCGCAGAATTTAAGTCCAGTACGCAGTCAGCAGCAGAGACGCAACCCGCGCCATTAATGTTAATCCAAGTCGGCGCAATCGTTATCTTTGTCTGTGCCGGTTTTGGCAGAGACGCACGCTCGTAAAATGCCGGTGACGTTGCCGTGATGATGCTTGATCGTACATCAATGTTCTTGTTGATGTCGCCGTCCGGTGTGACCAGCTTCTTCGTATATACATTCCCCCATGGTTTTGCTTCTGTGCCCAAGCTGCCTTCTCCAGCCGCCCGCGGGACAAAATTTCTCGTTGTCATGCTATTCCTTCTTTCTTATGCTCTCGGCATAATATCGCCGCTATCATCAAGCTCAAAATTCACGGAGTAAATCGGATCATCTGCCGGCTCGATGTCTCCAGTGTCATTTATGTCAAAAAATTCGCCGTCCGATGTGTAAAGGCGGTTCACGACCCATTCAGCCGAGCCGTCTTTGATGTGATCTCCCAGCTTTGCCGCCGATAAGTCAAGCAATGTTGCTCCGGTCGTGCCAGCTGTCACGCACTCAAGCCTGAAGTTGTGCTGTAGCAACTGCGTGTCATAGAGCAAGTCCCCGGCTTTGTAGGCCGTGTTCCGCAGCACAATGCCCAAGCTGTCCGCCAGGATCGCATTCGTCACCAGTCCGGCCGGATCTATCGTTACCTTGATGGTGCTGGCATTCTGCACCGCGATGTTCATCGCATACGTCGCCGACGCTTTCAGTTCTGCGCTCTTCGGCGGGATGTAGTCTGGATTGCTATCCAGGCTGATCATGTACAGGATTTCGCCAGCATCCGGGTCTTTTGCAAAAAGCCCCCATTCGCGCGAGTAAAATCCCGTTTCAACATTTGTTGTAAGGATGACGCCCGTCACTTTGCAGAGTCCGTTCGACACTTTTACTGCGCTGATTGCCAATTCCGCCCTCGCGCTTACGAGATCGGTCAGATTGTCTACTTCCGCGCTCGTCTCATTCCCGTCGCCCAGCTTTATCTTTGTCAGTTCGAGCTTGGTGCCAGATTCTACTTTCAGCTGCAGGGCGCGGCCTGCTGCGGTCAGTACGCCGCCGCTCCAGTTCGCCATATCCTTTCCTCCTTCTAAATTTCATTAGTCTTGCATACATAAGGGATAGATGTCATCCCTATTGGCACATTCACCGTGCTGTCGCTTGCGATCTTCGGCGCAACTTCTTCCGACTTCACCATGGTGAGTCCTGCGCCAATGTAGATAGCCGTGGAAGTTTGCGCGTTCTGGATGGGCTGCGGGATGATTTCGTAGGCACTTTCTTGTGATAATACTTGACCGAAAAAAGCCGTTCCTTCTGTCTCTCGTCGAAAATTAACAACATCCAGCCAAGACCTCGCGTTCTTATTCGTGTCAATGGCCTTCGCGACAACTGGTATATCTGCTTCTCGTATCGTTTCTGTCGTCGCAATGTCGACGCGGAAACATCCCGGTGAGCCGCCATACTCGAACCACTCTTCAATATGGGCACTTCCCCAGACTGCTTTAAGCATCTTCTCGACCGCCGCCGGTGTTCCTTTAGTTCGATGCCAGGCAATCGATTCTTTAACCAGCCGCCTTTTTGTTGCAATATCCAGCCCTAGCGGCTCATAAAAATCTACATGCCATTGCCAAGCCAGCAGGTCTACCACTGTCTCCGGCAGCTCATCCAGGCGCGGTAAATGCAGCGTCTCTGCCGTTGCCCTCGTCACCGCTTGCAGCTCCACATCTAAGGCTCTGGCCGCCGCTGACACTTGCGGATCCTCCAGCAGATTGCTTGGCAGAATGTCAAGCAGGCTGATGCTTGTTAAGTCTTTAATCATCTTCCAAGCCCTCGAATCTTGCGCCTATCGTGCCCGCTACAGCTACCTGCGCACGTGTGATGGCCATGTATTCCGGCTCTGTGATTTCCGCCCGCTTGACGCCAGCGCTGCGCAGTCGGTAGTAAAGTTCCGTAGGGTTTACATCCCGCCCCAGCTTCGACTTCTGCCACAGCACATAATCTGCTACAGCCTGTTGCGCCGCCCGCTGGATGTTCGCCGCCTCGGTTGCATCGCTTCTGTCAATCCAGTAAGACACTGTTACGTTATACGTCACCTTCGTCGGAGGCTTTACGGTCACTTTATCCGTCAGCGGGCGTACCGTCCTGTTATTCAGCGCCGCGCTGATTGTTTCCAGCAGCTCGCTCCCAGGCACTTCTCCCCCCGTCAGCAAAGGGTATACAACCACTTCCGTCGGTGCTGGGCTATCTACTGATACATCTGTTACTAAAGCGCTCGACTCTTTCGTAAAGTATTCGTAGGCTCCAACAGGGCCAGCAGTCGAATACCGTTCCGGCGCTTCGTGGATTCGCTTCCGGAAGCTCTCATCATCCTCTTCATCCGCGCCGCCCGCGCTGGCAGTCGTATTTTTTACCGTTGCGACAAACGGCACCGGATCAGCCAGTCTGTTTAGCTCTCCGGCCAAGTATCCGTTCCCTTTCGCCCCCGTTTCCGTACATGTAGCTCTTGCATCCACTGACATTTCGCCGGATTTTATGACCGCCGCATCGTCCAAGGCAAACAGGGTGCCATCTCCTGCCGTCACACGTGTTCCTTGTGGTATCAGGGTGGCTGCTCCTCTGGCCGATGATACTTGCAGGCGAATCGTTGCTGTAGCTGCCGACGGCTGCAGGCGATATGTGCCGGTAAGCGCACCGATATGATCAAGGTATTCGCCAGTGGCAAAAGCCAAGAGGTTCTGCTTGGCTGTCGCGTCGATCAATATCCTTTGCTGGATTATGAGTGCTTCAATGCCCCGAAGGAAGAGTCGTAGCGGGTCTGCGCGGGCCAGTTTGCGCCCAAGCAGCCCCTCGACGGTCGTTATGATGTTTCCCTCGATCGTCTGTGGGTCTGATTCTGCAAATATGATATCTGGCAGGTTTTTAAGTTCCATCAACCTCAATCCTCACTTTCGCCTGCAGCTCTCCATCCTGCTCGCTGCCCTCATATCCGACAGACACCACCCGCGCGCGAGGCTCATACCGATGTACCGCATCGACAATTTCGGCCGTCATACGCGCCTGGGCAGCGGCCACCGGCAAATCAATCAACTCTCCATCTACGCCAAACTCCCGGTCCATCGGGACGGTCTTTTTCAACGTAGTCAGCACCATGCGTACATTCTGGGCTACTTCTTCCATTGTACTTTTCGGCGCAAAATTGATATTTTGCTGTTCTGTGGTAATGTCCAGCTGCATCATACCCCTCCTTGCACTGCCCCTGCTGCCGGTGATGACGGAACGTATTCTTTCAGCGTGACATCAATCTGTGTCATGATGACGCGACCGTTATTGTCAATCGTATCGACTGACTCCCCTACACTCTCGACGACCCACGGATATTGTCCTACAGTCTGATTGCACAGCACAAAATACATGGCTTCGCCTGACTCGCATAAGTTCCTTACTCGGTCAGCCTCCGCCGTCGGATTGATACCTAAAGACGCTGATAGCTGCATCGTGAAGGTGATTTCTGCCACATCCGGGCCTATATACTCCAGCATCGGCTTATTCCCAATCAAGTTATGCGTCGCGAACCTGGCTTTGTGTGTCCGCTTCAGGTCGCGGAATGTGCGTACTTTGCGACTCGACACCTCGAAAACAATACTGCCCAGAGAGCCGATTGGTGCCGACAATCCCCAAGATGACAGCTTCCCGCGCCAATCCCCCGGCAACATGGATAGTCCGGCTGCCAGCTTCTTCTGGTAGCTCCCTGATATCCCCGATAGAAATGACATGATCACCCTCCTATGAACACATTTCCGCTCCCTGTCGTGTGCGTTCCACCTTTACCGCAGCTCTGGCATGTTGTGGCGTCACCAATGCGAACAGCCGCCCGCCCGTTGACGAATACCGTCCCCGAGCCGCCTGTGGTAGCAAACGTGCCACCATGCGGGCAGTTGCATGGGCCCGTATCGCCTTTCCGATGCGCTCCCAATCCGTTGATGAACACATCTCCGGACACCACGGCATTTGTCCCCGTTCGGCTATGCGGGCAGTCCGGTAAGCCCAAATCACACGTTCCGGTTTCTTGATCTCCTTTTCTTGCTGCCGCCGGCATTGCTTCCACCTCCCGTACCCAAGTTGGGCACAATCAGTTCAAATTGATGGTTGCTCCCTTGATAATGATGGCACCCGTCACATTTACCGTCAGCGTGGAGCTTCCACGGTCGTACTCGATATACGATCCATCTGCAAAGTCCAGCCGCATCACGTCCGCGCTGGCGGCCTGTGGCGGCTGCTTGTCGGTAAAATATGACCCAAGTATCCAGCCGGTTGAAAAATTCTTGTCGTTGTTGGCAAAAAGGCAAACCGCTTGGTCGCCGATGTCCGGCACCCAGTAGTCTTTATTTTTCCCGCTGAACCGATGCATGATGTGGAGTTCCGGGCTGCTCGTGCTGTCCTTGTCGTCAAACGTCACGCGTGCTGTATCACGTTCAGGATACACCGCTGAAACAGTTCCTGTCCGCACCATACCGCGCAAGGCCCGTTCTACGTCAGTAGCCATCAATAACCCTCCTCAGTTCAATCTTTGTGGTATAGCCATTCCCGATATCATGCGTGCTGCGCGTGATCAGGTACTTGCCATCGTAGTTGTGCCATCCATGGAGCTGGACGGTGTTGCTGGCGAGTAGGGCAAAATTCCCCATCATGGTCAGTGACACAGAAACCTCTTCCAGATTCTTTTCGTGGAGCTTCTTCTTCGCCAATTTCTCTGCTGCTTCCAGCGAATCCACTTTCTCGTTCACCTGAAGCGTCTGCCCCTCTTTCCGGTTCGGATCCGTGAATGTGTATTCGATCAACTCGTCTTTTTGCGAGTGCTTGTACTTGACATGGCACGCTTTGTAGATGTCATGGATGGTTGTGCGGCAGTCGAAGGACAATACTTGGTTCTTCCATATCTCCATGACGGGATCCGCTTGCTCGTACTTCGCAATGTCGAAGACTACGATCTTCTCGTCCGTAACTTTTAGCGCCAGGCCGGCATCTTTGCAAAGCTTCTGGAGAAAAGACAGGTCCGTTTGCTCCGACTGCTCGGCACGCTCCTGGATGGGATCGTCATCCGCATCGTAATAGCTTTCCATCCCGGCGCCATCGGCCACATCCTTGATAATCTGCGACAGCTTCACCTTTTCCCATGCCCGCGTTTTCTCGACGCTGCGCAGGTTGGACGAATTCGGTATGGATATTAGCTTGATCTTCGCCTCGTTCGGCGGGCCAGTATTCGTGATTTCGTCAACCTCGAATTTCCCAAGCGGGAGCGTGCGGTTATCGCCGGACGCTTCCCAATCGCCTACGCCAAGCGTGACAGTCATGATTGCCCCGCGGTCCGGCATCCAGCCGCCCTGCCAGAGTTCCTCTCGATCCTCCAGGGTTATTTCTGCGCTGTCTGCCTCGCCGCTCAGTACCTCCCGCACTGAAAAAGACTTTAGGAAGCCCGCCAGATCTGCCGAGATGTCTTTCCCGTCGTACATGCAGTAGACAGCTGCTGTCCTCGCTTTCATCCTATCGCCTCCATGGTGGCAAGGTGGATATCGTCTCTCCTGCCGGTATCTCCGGAACTGTCAAGACTACCCCCGCCGAAAATATCGCCACGTTTACATAGGCACGGTTGGCGTTCATCAGCTTTGCCACATAGTCGCAGGAGCCCATTTGCTCGTAAGCAATCAAATCCCATGTATCACCGCTCTTGGTCGTGTACTCACTCAAAAGCCAGCCGCCCCCTTTCTCGCTTGTAGGCTTCCATCTGCTCGGCAAAGGACTTCTGCACCTTGCGTCCAGCGTCTAAAACGGCCTGGCGCACCCTGTGCGGCTCTTCCTGCCCGTAAAAGTTCAGCGTAATGTTGATGGGAGGCGGCTCTATCGTTCCAGCGTTGCCTCGCTCTCGCCCTTCATCTGGCCGGATTATTGTCCGCTGCCCGCTTTCGCGTATGGCCTCCACAGGCGGCGGCTCTGCCGGGCGGTATTCTTCCACGGCCGTCCTCGTCACGGCCTTTGGCGCTTGTGGCCGGATCTGGTTCACGGTCCTTGCATACGATGGGACTGCCTGGTAGCCTACATTCTCATCCTTGTCGCCACCGACCCCCAGTATTCTGCCTGCCATGCGCCATAATCCTATCGCCCTCGCAGAGCCGTCCAACGGTATGGCTGCCTCGTCGCTCTCTTCGGCAAATGTCGTAAGGAATGCGCCCTTGCGGTAGATGCCGCCGCGGGCATTGCTGTCCACCTCGACTTCTTCTCCACCGCCGCCACCACCGCTGCCCAGGCCAGAAATGGCACTCGCGGCCGACCTAACAGCTGAAACGATGTTTTGGATGGTGCCGACAATTGCGCCGCCCACGGCCGACGCAATACCGGCCATGGCGTTGAATGCGGCAGAAACAGCGTTGCTTGCGCCGTCCCACGCCGCACTCCAGTCACCGGCCAAGACGCCCGTGATTGCCTCTACAACCCCGGCAATGATACCGATCAGTCCCGTGATGATAGACGCGATGACGTTCACCGCCATCGTTACCGCCCCAACAGCGACCTCGGCAAACACAATGAACGCCCCAATCAGGACGCCGCCCAGGACCTGGGCCACAGCTCCAATGGCTGACAGCAAGGTGTTGAACGCCCCGCTGTTTGCGGCCACGGCTGCGCCGATTGTCGCAAACGCCGACATGATAGTTGCTCCCAGAGCCGCCAGCTGCGGCCCCAGCACTGCTACCAGCTGGCCGAATACCATCTGCAGGTTCGTCAAAGCTGGTTGTATCATCATCCATGCATTCGAGAATGCCGCTGTGATCTGATTCCAGAGGCCCATGAAAAAAGGCCCTACCATCGACCAGTTCGAGTAAATCAAGTAGGCTGCCCCCGCTATGGCAATCAAAGCAATGCCGAGCGGTGAGAACATCGCCGCCACAGACGCGCGTCCTACTGACAGGATTGCTGTCCCCAGCACCCTGAACGCCGCTCCTGCGGTTTGCAGCGCCCCTGCCAGGCTGAAACTGCGCACCATCGCCAGGACGGCACGGGCCGCGTTCCCCGCGCCGCTGGCAATCATGCGAGCATTGCTGACTACGGCCGCTGCCGCCGCCTTCATGACGGATATACACCCAGCCCTGAAGCTCACCAATGCCGACATCGCAGATGACACACCACCTCGAATACCTGTATTGATTGCCTGCCCGACCTCTGCCCACGTAATGGCTCGCAGCTGAGTGAATACCGCCATGGCTCTTGCACCAAACGCCCGGTACATCTCACCATTCAGCAGCGGCCTGAGCGCGGTCAATGCTCGTCCCGCTCCTTCTGTCGCCGCCTTGAAGAGGCCCTGTACGATGACATTGTTCTTCATCGCCAGATACAGCCCCATGGCTTCCGCCCGTGCATATCCATATACAGCGGCAAGTATCTGCACGCCTCTCGCGCCAATCATAACCCCTGCTGCGGCTGCTCCAATCGAGCCAAGCCCGGCCACAATCCCTTCGTGTGCCTTTACCCAGCTGGACGCTGCAGCGGCCATTGACGACATGCCTTTCAGGGCCGTCGTCAGCGCTGGTAAAAAGACATTGCCGACAGATATGCCAAGCCCTTCCATGGCCGACTTTAGCTGGATGAGCGCGCCCTTTGCGTTGTTCATCATGGTTTCAGCCATCTTTTGGGCTTCGCCATCACAGTTTTCCATCTGGTCGACCAGATCATTAAAAGTCTCCGGGCCTGCATCCAAGACGGCCAGCCACCCTGTGGCGGCTTCCGTGCCGAATATCATCTTGAGTGTAGCCAGTTTTTCCTCTTGTCCCAGGTCTGCTGTCTTGTCCCTCAGTTCCGTCAGGATTGCGGACATCTTACGCGGGCCGTTCGTATCCGACATGCTGATTCCCAGCGATTCCAGGGCTGCTTTGGTTTCCTGCTGCTGTGCCGTGATGTCCGACATGGACATGCCGAGTTCCTGCATGGCCTTTGTGGCCTGCTTTGGCGGCCCAGCCAAGCGCAGGAAGCCCGAGCGTAATGCCGTACCGGCCTGGCTTGCTTTAATGCCGCTGTTCGCCATCAAACCGGCAAGTGCTGCCGTCTCTTCCATCGACGCGCCAAACGCTTTTGCAACCGGCGCGGCGTACTTCATTGTTTCACCGAGCATTTCCACATTGGTATTCGTGCGTGTAACGGTCACGGCGAAGACATCGGCCATGTGGCCCGCTTGATCGGCAGAAAGCCCGAAGGCGGTCAGGTCATCCGAAACGATATCCGCTGTACGGGCAAGGTCTGTGCCGCCCGCCGCAGCCAAAGCCAAGAGGCCGGGCATGCCCGCAATAATCTGGTTGGCGTTCCAGCCAGCCATACCCAAGTAGCTCATTGCGTCAGCTGCCTGCGTCGCAGAAAACTGCGTCGTTTCGCCGAGCATGCGCGCGTTCTCTGTCAGCGCTTGCATCTCGCTGCTGTTGGAGCGCGTGATTGCCTGAACTTTCGACATTGCCGCCTCGAAGTTGGCTGCCGTCTCCACCGCACCGATCAGCGGGGCCGCAAACATGGCCGCCGTCGAAACCGTGTCCATCATGCCTGCCTTTGCATCGCTCAGGCGTGTGCTTGCCGACGCCCTAGCCGCCCGCGCGGCGTTCATCTGCTGCATGGCCGCCTGGGTTCTCTGCATCTCCCCTTGGAGCCTCTGGAGATTGGCGCGGTACTCTGACGCGCTCATGCTCGCACTCTGCATGGCCTGCGCCGCAATGCGCACACCTGAGCGGAACTGGCTCTCTGAAATACGTCCTGCTTGATACTGGGCTGTCAAGGCCGACACTCTCGATCTATATGCCGCTATGGACGCTTGCGATGCTCTCCACGCAGCATCAAGCTGACGTTGTTCCATCTTGACGCGCCCTGATTCTTCTTTCAGGCGACGCATGGCGTTCGCTCCGCCACTCATGGCGGCCGAAAACCCTCCGCCAAGCGCTGCATTGATCGCGAAAGATATTGCAAAAATCTTTCCTGCTGCCATGCTCTCACCTCATTTTTCTGATATAATATAAGTAAAGAAACTTCTGAATGGAGGCGCTTATTATGATTTCGTTCCTGCTGTACGCAGCTATCATTTTCGGTTCCATTCTCGCTTTGCTCTGTCTCATTGCCGGGGTTGCCGGTTTTTTCTCCGGCATAATCCATTCTATCCGGCATGATCTTTGATATCTGCCCCGCTTTACGCGGGGCCTTTTTTATTGCTTCTGTTCCTCAATGACCTGCAGCCAATCTCGCAGCTCGCGCAGCGATTGCCGTTCCCAGTAATCCAGCGGACCAATATCGCGCAGCGCGTACGTGATTGACCTCAGTTTTCTTGCCGGATTACCTTTTCGGCCAAAGGTCTCAGTAAAAAATTAAGCACCCGCGATACAACAGACGCGTATTCAGCGATGGGCAGAGTGCTGATATCTGCCTGCGGCACCCCCATGGCCTCCGCCGCCAGCTTCGCACGGAACGCCGAACTGTATGTGATGTCCGGTGCGGGATCTGCCTCCATTCGGCACTCTCTTTCCGCCCGCGTAAATGCCGTTGCATTAAGTTCCGCCAGACGCTCTTCCAATGTCGAAAAGTCCAGCTTTTCTTTTGTCACAGTCACAGTTTCTTTTTCCATCATTTCACTCCCTCACTCTCTCAGAGGCCCAGGGCCCTGCGCACGCTCTCCAAGTAATCCACGCCATTGATAAAGTGGATGTAGTTCAGCTTATCAATCTCGATTTTGCGCACGCCGTCAATCGTCACTTTGTAATACACAAGTTCCAATGTGTTCTTCGAGTCTGTGTGATCCGCTGGCTTCAAGCTGCCCATGTCCGTTTCTTTTGGCAGGCCCCTCGCGTTGACCTTGACGGCCTGCGTGGTAATCAAACCAGTGCCAGCATCATAGTTCTCGAACGCGCCGCGGATTTCAAGATCCTGCGCTTTCATCTCAGACAGCTCCGACACATCTTCATTCAGTGTGCGCCAGTTGATCTCCAGCTCCATGCTCTCCGTCTGACCTGGCGTCGGCATATCGATTTCGCCGTCAATGCCCGCGCCGGACATTGTGGACGTCTTATTCTTGATTTTTGGGAGTGTGACGTCAGCCATTCCCAGTTTGCGGGCGCCCGACTTGAATACCTCAAAGTTAATGAGCTTGTCGCGCACCGTGTTCACAGTTGGCATTGCTATACCGCCTTTCTACCGTGCCCAAGTTGGACACAATCATGCAAATAACGTCGAAATGTAATCCGGATCATATTCCTGAATGAATTCAATATCACGCGCGGGAGCCGGTGGTGTAATGTACACATGGAAACGAATCTTCCCATCCATAACGTCCGTCGTCGTGTTCTCATCCTCACGGTATTCGACACGTCCGCCCAGCAAAGCACCCTTCGCCGTCAAACCGTTCAGCCAGATATTCGCGCTGTCAACGATAGTCTCAATGAGTCGCTTGTTTGTCGGGTCGTCAATTTTTGACCAGAATGTCGTGATCAGCGTATTCCCGACCCAGTTGAACATCCTCCTGTTCGTAATGAAAGTGTCCTTCACGTCGGTATTAGATGGGTAGGCCGTCGAACGATTGCCCCATGCTTTCCAACCGCCAATGAAGTTGATGGCCGTGATGATGCCCTGGCCGTTCAGGTATGCGGCCTGCGCGTTGTTTAGGAAGACCTCCGTGCCATCAGCAAGGCAGGCGCCGTCGGCCTGCAGGGACTTGTTGGATGGCGAATAGTACGGGATATCATCGTGCTGGCTGTCTACGTAGTTCATGAGGCTTGCCAGCTGCATCGAAAGATGGTACTTGCTCGTCCCGAGCTTGAGGAGTGGCCAGCCAAGGAATCCGTCTTTATCGACGTAGTTGTTTTTGTTCTTCCATTCCGACGCCTGCGTGTACGTCTTGACTTCTGTGGTCGGGATGTCACTGAGCGAAATGGCGTTGAAATGGCCACAGATATTATGCTCTTTCGCTCTCATGACGGCTGCTACGCTGCTGTCCGTCGACCACTTCGGCGCAACGATGATGCCCGGCACGATGCCAAAGCGCGGATATACTTCGTCGATAAGTTCAAGGCCTTCGGATTTGCCTGTCGATGTATTCACACCGCCGATGACATCGGCCGCCCCGACTTCTTCTGGTGCCAGCATCGTGTAAGTCATGTGCAAGTTGCTCGCTTCGGCTGAGATCTTGCCGCCGCTCACTGGCGTGACCACAACATGACCATCATCATCAAACGCCGCCGTGTAATCCTTGTCTTTCGCCAGTGCTTCGCCCTGCTCCGACAGCGCTACCGTCAGCGTGTCCAGTAATGCCGGGTCTGTCAGAGTCGCTACACCGTTCTCAATGTCGACCGTCTTTTTCTGCTGGGCGACATGCTTTTTCTTGTCCAAGACGTTGATCAAGACGATCGGTGCCATGTTGAATAGGGCAAAATGAACTTTCATGGCTTCGCAAAGCGTGTACTTCTCAAAGTCATCCGAGTATCCCAGCGCGGCCACAGCCTCGCTGTAAGTGTAGCAGAGTACCGGCGTGTTGCTTTCTACCGGTGCCGTCGCCAGATGCACCGGCGCGGTACCCACGGCTACGATCAGGCCGCTGTCCGTCTGCGTCATTGGTACAAGGCTCGTCGCCTGTTCGCTTGTATAAACTCCGTGCTTGTATGCCATTACTTTCTCGCCCCCATCACTTCGGTATAGGCCAGGTGTACCGGCGTTCCCTTCTTCTCAACGGCCGCCATGGCTTCGTTCAGCGTGCCAACCGGCACAAAAAGGCGCGCGATGTTCTTATATTTCGCGCTTGCCTGCTCAATCAAAGCCGTTGGCTCGCCGCGATATACAGTAAAGCGCTTCAAGCCGTCAGCCAGGCTGTTCGGGCCGATATACACTACATTTTCCTGCTTTCTCTCTGCCGCCATTTTGGCAGTAGACTTTTTCTCTGTCGGTGCAGTGCCAACAGACGAGCCTTTCTCCGTCATATGTTATCCTCCTCCATGATCTTGTCCCAGTTTGCGGCCATCTGCTCATTCGGCTGGCCAATCTGGTATTTGAGTGTCGCATATCCAAACCAATACGGGTATGGCTGGCTCTCAATCGTCTCGAACTTCGTCGGCAAAATCAGCCGGAAACGCCTTGCCAATATCCTGAAGATCAAGAGTCGCTGGCGAATGCGCTCCATCACAGAAAGCAAGTCCATCCATGCCGCCTTGTCGTGTCCATAGACGCCCACGGTGAGCCCTATCATCGCCTCCGAGCCGTCCTCCTTGTCCTCGCAACCCTGCCAGCTGACAATGACGAGCGGATAGTAAGAGTCGTCCTCGAAATCCTCGTTCGGGAAATGCTGCCGATAGACGGATATTTTCTTATCTGCCTGATTTTCTGCCTGTAGCTTGTAGGTAGATGTTGCGACCTCGATTTCTTTTGCTACAGCCTCTACTAGTAGCGCCGGTGTCATAGTCTAAGCCCTCCCAGGAATGTCGTGACTTCCTTATCCAGTGCTTCGCCGAAACGCTCTGTCAACCGCCTCTCCATGTAGCTCTGGATGGTTGGGTTCCCCAACATCTGCGGCGTTGAGGGGCCAGAAAGTTTCTTGATTCCCTCTTTTACGCCTTTACCTTTGTTTGCTCCCCATCCCCATGTCGGTCTCCAGTACGACGGCACAGAATCCGCGTTTTTCCCTGTTCGCTCAAAGACGCCCACATGACCGCTGCGCATACGCGCGAGGAAGGCATGGGCGATGGTGCCGCCCTGCCCTTTCACGACCTGACTGTAGAGGTATTTCCCCTTCGGCGGTCTGTGTTTCGGCACACTGCGCGGGTTATGCTTGAAATACGATAGGTCGTTGACCGGGCCGCGCGATGAAAAAACGGCTCCCGCGCCCTGATAACTGACGCGCATGGTGCCGCCCACGCGGCTTTTCTGGATGGTGTAGCGTTCGGTTATCTTGTCGATGGCTTCCCGCTTTACGCCTTTCACTGCCGCCCGCACGGCCTTCTTGCTCACTTTGTCGATAGCCCCCGGAAAGGCTTCCAGCATCTTCGCTGCCCGATCAAGGTCTTTGTCATCAATCTCAATCACAGCAAGCCACCTCCCATGCGATACGCGCCGAGCGTGATGGTCAGGATTCCCATATCGTCCGCACAGCTGTCAACGGTGTAGCGCTTCTTGTCGACCTTGAAGTTCTCTCCCTGCTTCGGTATCCTGGTCAAGTCCGACTTGCGGACGCATACGGTCAAGAAATCGCCATGCAGCCCGTCCGGTGTACGGCGGCCGCCCGGCATCGCCGCTGCTTTCTCGTCCGTTTCATCTCTCGACAAGACACACACGCACGGCACGCCGTTCAGCTCATGCGTCTCTGCGAACTCGTCCAGGTTCAGGAATACGCCCGCATCTGCTGCCGCCATATCCTTGAAGCTCATGATCAGCCAATACGCACGTTGACCGCGGCCCCCGATTCGGTCTTTGCTTCCGTCGTGTAGCCTGCGAACACCGTGGTATCTCCCTTTGTGCCGACAACGTTGCCAGCTTTCGTGTCCCAATATACCTCTGCGCCTACAGCAAGGGCTCCTGTGGCTGCCGGGAGCCGGAAGACGCCCGTGAGCGTCACCGTGCCGGTTGCGCCCTTTGCGATAGCTTCCAGCGCCACGCCAATTCTAGCGGCGAGCGGTACAACTTCCATATAGGCCGTGTCGGCCGCTGCTACGTAGTCAATATTCTCGCCCCTCTGGACGAACGTTGCTGTTGCCATTTCTTAATCCTCCCTTACTTGCCCGTGCCGGTACTCTTCTGGATACCGCGGAAATCAAGCAGATTGACGCCGACATCCTGATAGATACGCCATTTGATGCCCAGCGTATTGAACTGCTCGGCTCTCTCCATGACCGGCATCATATTTCCGTTCAGGCTCGTCACCTCGATTGTCGGCGCATAACCGGCCGCTGCTGCCAGGTAGAACGCATTCGCATCGTCAAGTTCCGGCTCCGACACCACCGTGAGCTTATTCGCGAACGGGTTGACTGCGGCGTTCGCTTTCGACGGATCGACAACCGAATTAATCAGCTGCGCGGCCTTTACTTCCAGCTCTGCCGGTACGATCAGGAACGCTGGCTGGATGTTCAGCACTTCCTCGCCGCCAATGTTCTTCTGCTTGGCCATGGCGGCCTTCATCTCGCCAAGTCCCAAGACATCAAGAGCTACGCTCTGCAGGTTATTGTGTTTTGCGTCAAAAAGCGGTGTGCCTTCAATCTTCGTGTTGTCTTGCATGATCTTATAGACCATTTTGTTGATCATGCGTCGCGCTGCTGCGCCGTAGATGGACGGCAGCGTCTTCAGTGCCCCCATGTCGTCGTTGATGATAGCCTGGCGCGTAAGCGAGAAGGTGCGTCCATACGTAGCCACGCTCGTCGTTACCGCGCTTTCCACTACGCTGCCCTCTTTCAGCTCGCCGTTTTCATTGACCTTGACCAGTTCATCGGCCTCACCCAGGCGGTAGCGCGTTGCCTGTTTGAAGTCCGAGTTGCTGCCGGCCGCCGTCCAGAGCTGGTAAGTCGTCGGTGCCGTCTGGTATGCCTGTGCCATGGACTTGTTGGCAACATTGGACAGGATGCCTGGGAATGCTCCCGTGCCCGTCAGAGCATCGCGAACAAGGTCTTCGTCCGACATGCCGCGGGTATTCCTTCCCGTCTCGCGCTCCAAGCACTCTGCCGCCAATCTCAGCATGCGTTTGCCACGGAAATCGCCCGCTCCATCTGCAGGGCGCTCCACCCGGATACCCGCACGCAATGCCAGGCCATCCGTCGCCGCCGCGCGAAACTTGTCCATCTCGTCCACCTTGACCATGACGTTCTGCGGGCGGCGCTGCTGTGCCAGATGGTCAAGCACTGCCGCCCGCGTCTGCTCTACGGTCTGGCCGCCGTCGATGTACGGCGTTGCGTCCATGCCGAACTGGCGGCAAATTGTGTTGATATCGCGGCAGCGCTGGCGCTCCTGCTCAATGCCGCCCGATCGCCCAATATCTGCAACCGGCGGTTTCTTCGTCTGCTCGTTTCCCATGTTGTCCTCTCCCATCTCGTCATAACTTCTGCCTACGCCGACTGTCGGGTCAGCCGGTACAGACACGATTGATAATTCATACGGCGTCCAGCGCGTGGCTACGTCACACGGCCCCGCAAAGCGTCCGTTGCTGCTCATGGCCCCCGCTTCTACCTCTTCCCACACGTCTACCATGTAGCCAACCGATACGCCTTTCAAGGTTCCGCTCTTGACCTTCTGGTAGACGCGCTCGCTCTCTTCGTCGTCATCGAACACAACCTCGGCTCTGAGCTTGTGTTCCTGCTCATCCAGCTCTACGCTGTCGACCCTGCCGATGACTGCATCCCGGTCGTGGTTGAAAAGCACGACACCGATGTCCTGCAAGCGTGAAAGGTCTACCGCGTCAGGATCGTGGCAAAGAATCTCGTTGCCAAACCATCTGCGGCACGGCTCTTCGCTCGAAAGCGACAGGGCGACTCTGCGCGAATCTTCGCCTTCCGCTGCAGACCCTTCACCTTCTGCCCGAATAGCGCCAACAAAAAAGTCGCGGCGCATCGGCTCGTTCTTACTCCTCTTTTTCATCGTCCTCTTTCTCTCCTTCTGTCTTATCATCGTCCTGCGCGCTATCACCGCCGACATGGTTGCTCATGGCCGCCTGTACGGATATCGGCGTGTGTACGGCAAGTTTCAGCCCCAGCGACTCGGCCGTTTCCTTCTCCAAGGCCATTTGTTCCAGCTGCTCCCGCCAGTCATAGCCGCGCTCTGCGCACCATTGTGACAAGGTTTTACCACCGTTCTGGATGGCCGAAATATCTGCGTTTACTTCCTTCTGCGGGTCAATCCACGACCAGCCTGGCGTTACCCACTCAACGGCCTGGTATGCTTCTCTGTTGGCAAAATAATCCGGGATATCCAGGGTTCCTGCCAACACGCATGTATCCAGCCATTCCCGATAGATTGGCGTACACAGGTGTGCAGAGAGAAACTGCTGGATTGGCTCAAATGTCTTGCGATCTTCGAGCATGCCCTGACGCGCCGCCGAGAATGACGAGCTGTTGAAGTCCCGGCTCATTAGCTCGTAGCTGAGTCCGAGCCCCGCTCCGGCCAAGCGCTCCTGGATTGACACGTAGTCTTTGGCACTGGCGATACCTCGCGACGGGTTGGCAGTCGTGACGCTCTCGCCTGGTGCCAGGTACTTAATCATGCCCGGCCGAATGGACTGAATTTTCTTTTTCTCCGGGTCTTTCGTGCTGCCAATGCGCCCCACCATTCCCGGCGCTCCGGTCTGCGTCGTGATGAAAACCGAGAAACACGCTGCAATTTTCGCAGCGACGGTTTCCGCATCCAGATAGTCCTGCGTGTCCTTCAGGCGCTTGATGATGGGGGTAAGGTCTGACATGCCGCGTATCTGATCCGGCTGGCTGCGCGTCCACAAGTGTATAATCTCGTCCGCCCGGACACGGGTAGGGTCATACTCTGTATAGCCGTCAGGGGTCTTCTTGTCAATCCAGTACGCCAAGGGGCGCAGATGGTCGTCCAACTCGATGCCAGAACGGATGACGTTGTTTGTTTTCGGTGCGCGCAGCAGGTATTGACTCAGCAAGTCCGACTTGATGACCTGCAGTTTCAGGGGGAACCGCCCGCGCTTGTCGATGACTTTCTTGACCAGGATTTCTCCGTCCACGATTTTCCGTCGCAGTAACATCGCCTGCATCTCTTCAAAGGTCTGCTGACCGGTGATGTCGCAGTTCTCCGGGCGCGTCCACTCCTTCCACAGGGATTCGATTTCCTTGTTCAGTCGCTCGTCCCCCGTCCTGGCTTGCGGCTTGATGCCTGTGCCGACGACGTTGCGGACAATGCCGCCCACGGCAGCGCCTGCGATGTCGCTGTTGTTTTCGAGATACCTTGCACGCGCCTTGACCAAATCACGCTGTGTCTTGTCCTCGTTCTCTGTATCCCCGTCAATCGGCACCCATCCGTCGTTGAAGCGCGTAACCTCTCCTGCTTCATATGCCCGAAGATTCTCCGCATAAAAAGCGCGATTGCAGGCCCACTGCGGCGATATTGCGGCGATGGCCTTCTCTAGGATCTTGATCATAAGCGCCCCAGTTCGGCAAAATAGAGGTCGCCGCCTTCCGCCCGGGCAATCTGCGCCTTGAGCGATGTTTCACGCGCGTACAGCGTGGCCAGGTCGGCCTTTGTCAAGCGCCGATTCGCGATCTGGTACGACTGCGCGCCGCTCTCGATGGCCGCAATGGCCGACTGCACACGTTCCAGCTGCATCTCTAGTGTTTCCAACTGTCTCACCTCCTTTCGTCAAAGCCAGTCATCATTGACTCCCAGCCAGTCATCCTGCTCCGGCTCGTCTTCCTTCTTGCCCGGCGGCTCTGGATCCGTCAGGAAGCGCACGCCCATGATTTCCGCCGCCAGAACGTTGTTCGTCTCACAGTCAAGCAGGTGGTTTGCTGCATGGCTGCTGATCTTGTCCCAGACAATGGACACGCGCCCCTTGCGGTCTTTCTTCTCCACGCGCTGTTCCGAGCAAATCTGATCCGCGTACTCGCGCTCGATGCCTTCGTACACGTTCCAGCTGCCACGGGCTCCCGGGTCGATGCTCATGCGTGACGCGATATAGTTCTTGAGCTGGTTGGTGTCCATCTCGTAAAGCCTCAAGCCAAACCCTGCCGCCTGCTTGTCCAGGACAGACACGGTATATCGTGATTTCAGGGCTCTGCTTGCGCCTTTTGTTGGCACGATGATGCCCATGTGCTGGGCGCAGAAGCTGTAAACGTCATCCGTGTTGTATCCGGAGTCCATGCATGCCAAGTTGACGTTGTGGATTTCTCCATTCACGTCGGCATAGTTGCGCTCTACGACGGTTTCCAAGTCTGCCCATGTCTCGGCGCGTCCCCAGTCCACCAGCCAGCTCGTCATGTGCGCGCCCCACGCCCGCACGGCATACCAAAAGTGATCAATCTGTACATCAATGCCGCAGGTGACGAGCTGGGCAGCGGCCGGCATGCGCCCGCGCTCATACGGCAGTGCCTTTTCCATCACAACGTCGGATTTCATGCGGCTCGACTTGTCTTCCCACGGCTCGGCGAGCCACGAATTGACGAAGTTCATGAGCAACGGCGGGTCATCCTTACTCGCCATGAACTTCGCGGCCACATCACCGAACGTCAGCCAGGGCGAATAGATGGAGTTCAGGTGATACGCCACCTTGTGCGCGCGTCCCTTCTTCTTGCGCTCGCCACGCCACTCTCCCGCCCGCAGCATGGCCGGTTTCTGCCGGTCGTCGATGATCTCATGACAGTATTTGCATTCATAATGGGCCGCCGCCCGTGCTTCTGTCTCGTCCGCACCTGGAGGCCACTTGATTTGACCGAATTCCAGCGTCTGCATTGCACCGCAATGCGGGCACGGCACGAAAAAGCGGTACTGGACATCAGCGTTCAACCACCCCTGCCAGATATTCCCGGTCTTGAGCGTCGGCGTGGACACTTTCACGATCTTGCGGTTGTAGAACGTCTTGGTTCGCTCTGCCGCGAGTTCCAGTGGGCCCGCTTCCGAGCCGGTCCACTTCGGGAATTTATCGATCTCATCGAAGAACACATATCGTGCAGGACGGCTTGAAAGGTCCGACGGGCTATTTGCCCCCACCAGAGCGATATACATGGTGTCGAAGGTCAGTTCAAGGTCCTTGCTGCCGCGCTCGTCAAACTTGTCCCGCAGAGCAGGCGACAGCATGATAAGCGGCTGTAGGCGCTTTTCGGACGTGAATTTTGCCAGTTTCTCAGACGGGTAGACGACCAGCATAGGTCCCGGGTCCTGTGCGACGGCGTAGCCAATCATGTTCTGCTCCGCGCTTGTCTTGCCGAGCTGCGTTCCGGCGCAAAACGTGATGTCGTGGACGAAATCCTCGTTAAACGCGTCCATGACGGCTTTCAGATACGGCGTTCGGCTCGTCCGCCAGCGCCCCGGTGCGGCGCTGTCCAGCTCGGAAAGGATCCGGTATTTGTCCGCCCACTCGGATACCGTTAGTTTCTCCGGCGGCTTCAGCACGGCCAGTGCGTCCATGATCCACCACGGATAGCCCAGCTCATTTCGCTTTTTTCTTCGCCCTGGCACGGTAGTTCCTCCCCTCCGTCAGCTCCTGCAGTGCGTCATGCACCCGCTTGTCAACCTTGCTTTTGGCAATTTCCGCCGCCTCTGCATCTAAAGTGGCCATGTCTGCCGCCACATCGTGGCTGATTGCCAGCAAGGACTTCTTCATGTTCGCGAAAAGGCGGGTCAGCTCGCTCCGCATGGCGGCGGCTGGGATGAACTCGTCTTTTGTGAGCCCCAGTTTTATCTTTTCCTGTGCCGCCTTGGCTTCTTTCAAGTCCGCTTCTGCCTTGAGCTTTCGCGTCTCGGGGCTTTCTGCGTGGCGGCCTGCATATCGCCACTCCATGACGGCTTTGATGTCCCATTTCCCTCTAGCTTCCTTCGGCGCGCCCTTCTTCTCCCATCGTGACAACGTTTCTCGCGAAATCCCGAAGAACAGGCAGGCGTCAGCCGTAGAGAAAATGAATTTTCTTTCTTCTGTTTCGCGCGCGCCCGCGCCCGACTTCCCAGGCATCCGGGCTCCCTCCTCTCGTTTTGTCAGATTGTCAACCGATTTTTTCGTTTTTCACGGACAGAACCGCCGCGACTCGCAGACCCGAGCAGCCGCCTGGCTCCAGAAGGACCCACACACACCGGGGGTGCTGCTGCTCCACGCCGCTGCGCCGCGGCGTGCCCAAATTGGGTACAATCTCAATCGACCATGTAGCCCATTGCCCTGCGGTTGACCCGGTATGCGTCTTCGTATGTTACGCCTTCGCGACACGCAACAATCGCAAGCAATTCATCACGCTTGATGCTGCCATCGTGAGCGCCAATGTGGCACGACGTGCAGAGCTGGACAAGGTTCATCTCGATGTCTCCGCCGCCGCTGCCGACCGTGAACACATGATGTGGTTCGATGTTCGCATACGCTCCGCAGCGTTCACAGTAATCCTTGCGCATGGCCTTGATCATCTTGCGGTCTTTCACGCGCTTATGCTTGATGCACTCCACGGCCTCGCCTCCCGTTTTCAGGCACTAGAAAAGGCCGCCCGCGGAATGCGGACGGCCATGTTTCCATGTAGTCTTCTACGACTCCTATTGTATCGCAGTCTGACATGTCTGTCAACTGCTGCACAATCTCCTGTACAGTTCCTCTGTTGTTGGCTTCTGCATGTCCACCTTGCGCCTGCCTCGTCCATTGTGTGATCCTCCCCCCTTGGTGGGGCGGCCGCCCGCGGCGGGGCAAGATTCCCCGGCGCGATGGAACACGGGGAACTCTTCCGTTGTCTCCATGAGTTCCTTCATGTTCTCCTGTTTCTTCTCTGTCCCATACCAGACTTCTGCTGTGCATTCCGGGCACTTGCAGTAATCCCCGTCGACTGGAAGCATCGGCACCCGGCAGCGCTGGCAGTACCAGACGCCGTGTATCTTCTGCGCCAGGGCTGCTGCTTTCGGTCGCTCGCGCTGGTAGCTTGCCTCACCTGATGGCCATGCCTCAGCCCCGCACACCGGGCACTTGTCGAAGCCCTCCCTGTGCTCCATCATCGTCTGACACTCCTGGCAGAACCACGTCCTCGCCTTGTCCATCTGCATCGTCTCCCTTCTCGCCTTCTAGCGCGCTGTCTCCTGTCCCCGGCCTCTATCTTCCAGATGGCCAGCCACGCCGTCGGATCCCGATAGGTGTTCATTTCTTCCGCCCCTTCCGCTTTCTCTTACCACATGTAGTGGCGCGGCGCTTCTGCCACATCCTCCGGGCTTTGATGTATTCCACGATCTTCACGCTTCCTTCTCCTCCAGTTCGGTATCCTCTCGACCTTGCTTTTCCTCTTCTGGTCAGCTGCGTAAATCAGTACGGCTGCCGCCAGCAACATCGCGATGCCCATCCTGCTGCATCCTCCTCTCGTAGTACGCTCTTACTTCTTCCTCGTAGCTGCACCGCCCGGCGGCGGCAAAGACGGACGCGATGATCATGCCGAAGCACGCGCCCGCCGCAAATGCCACAATCATCACGGTTTTCTCCTTCCCCGACGCAAACGCCGCTTCTTCTTGCACGCCCGCTCTTTGCAAAGCCCAAGCGCCACCGCCCAATAACGTCGCCAGTATCTCGATGCCCTTCCAGTGCCGTGGTAGTCAGACTGAGGCTCGGCCAGTGTCCACTGCATCTGTTTCAAGGTATCATAGACCCGTCTGAATATCTCTTTTGTCATGTTCGCTAGGACAGCCCGTATTTTATCCACAAACTGCATGGTGGCCTTTCTATACTGCTCATACTGTTCGTTCATCCCTTCGCCTTCTTCCTCATCCGGTCCAGCTCGACAGCCAGACGGTCACAGGCGCGCAGAACGGCAACTGTGTCCTTGGCGCTGCGCTTCTTTTCCCGGTACTCCTTTACGGCCGCCCGACGGCGGCGGCTGTTCTCCAGCACCGCCATGTTGATTTCCTGCTTCGTCATATTCGTCTTCAAGATCAGCATTTCTCCTGCTCCTATTCTGTCCAATCCATCACACCGGCTTTCGCCATCTCGTCAGCGTCGTGAAAGCCATGCCGCCGGGCGTGTTCCTGTGAGATATACGTTGACCACTCGCCGCACAACCTGCAGGTTCCCGCCCGCCAACGCGTGGCAACTTTCTGCTTCAAGAAAACTGGCGGCTTCATGTGGTCCTGCCCTTCGTACACAGCGCACAGGGCCACGCTGATTTCCTTGCGTCCACGATGCGCGCGGTGGAGGTATTCTACACGATGGTCCATCTTCTCGCCCCCTCCTCAGTCTTTGGCTTGAACCTCCCGGATGATCTGGTTCAGCCGGTTCATTGCGTACTGGCGAGCGGCTTCATCCTCTTCGCCCTTCATGGCCGCAAGTCTACGCCATGCCTCGTTCAAGCTGCCAACCAGCAGCAGCGTCCCTCTCCCTGCCGCGACCTGACTCTCTCCTGCCTCTTCTGTTGGCTCTTTCTTGGGCTTCGGCGGTTTCTTTGTCTCTTCGGCTCTGAGCTTCAGCAGGTCGGCCGCGAAAGCATCCCGACTGATCATCTCCATGGCACCGTCCATAGCTGCTTCGCGCGAGATGTATTTCTGCTGCTTGTCGATATACTCAAACGCATGCGGCGGTGTATCAGGGAAGTAAACCCGCCCGCACACGCCAGCATAATACTGGCCACCATACTCGCCGATGATCAGGATGATTTCGCCGCGGTCCATCGGGATGCCCGGCACGCGGGAACGAGTCTCTACTGGCAACTGTTTTTCCTGTTGCAGGTCAACGAGCTTCACCTTCGCGCCCTTTTCTGCGTGGAGGTCTTTCTGCTCTTCCTGCGGGCGGCTGGCAATCTTGTCGGCCACGCTGACGCCGATGTTCCCCGCTTTGAGTTCATCCTTGTATTCCTGAGTCAGGTTCTTCTCGATTTTCTCCAAACGTCCGACAGCCGACACGCTCATACCGAGCGCCGCGGCGATATGTTCACGGCGGCGTCCCGGTATCTTCTGCCCTTCCTGCTGGCGTTTCTCGAAAATGTCGTTCATGCGCTTCACGGCCTGCATCTTTTCCCAGTCCGACACAACACGGTTCGGGATGTTGGCTTCGATCAGCATCTGCTCTGCATCCACCTCGTCGCTTTCGCGGATGATGCAGTCGACTTTCTGGAACTCGGTCTTGCCCTCTGCAACAAGGCGTTCATGTGCGAGCTTGCGGCGGTGCCCAGAAATCAGCTTGTATTTCCCGCCGCCCGCCGGGCGTACTGTCAACGGATCCAGAAGGCCGAACTGCTCAATGCTGTCTTTCAAGAGGGCGTTCTTAATCTCGATGTCAGTACTGCCCTCCACTTCGAAGTCGTTGTTTTCATCGTCCAGGATATCTGCAAGGTCGATTTTCACGATCTCGCGCGGCTTCTCTGCCATGTAGTCCCCCATGGCGTTCATCATGGAAAAGCTCATACCAATGCTCCTTCCTGCTCCGTGCCCAAGTTGGGCACAAGTTCCGCAACAAAAGCCCGGTAATCCTGTGCCGGGCGGCACTTCCTGGCGTACTCTACGACAGGTCTATGCTGGAATACCGATTCCTTGACCTTGATGCTCATGTGGATAACGTTGTGGAAAACGGGGAAATTGGTTTTTGTCCGGAGGAACTGCAGGCCCTCGCGGTCCATCTTCGTCCGGCTGTTGAACTTCGTGACCAGGACGCCCGTCAGCCGGACATCATGGCCAGCTGCCCGCGCTTCCAGCACGCGGCTCTCTACTTCGCGCAGTCCGTCGATGCTGAATCCATCAATCTCTAGCGGCACGATGATGTCCGTCGCCGCCAGAAAGGCGTTGATGACGTTCGGCGTCATGTTTGGCGCGCAGTCGATAATGACAAAATCATAATCCTCCTGGATGTCTTCCATGGCCTCCTGCAAGATCGTAGCCACCCGCGGGTCGCGCCTTGCCATCAGCTCCATGTTGACCGTCGCAAGGTCCATATCCCCCATCACGACAGACAGGTTCTTGTAGCGCGTTGGGCGAATGGCGTCGCGGATGGACGCGCCACGGAATACATCCGCCACGGTTGCCGTGCCCGCCATCTTTCTCTGCTCGTAGAACGCCGACGCATTGCCTTGGATGTCATTGTCGATCAGCAGGACGCGTTTCCCGTTCTGAGCCAGCAAATAAGCCATATTGCAGGCGGTCGTTGTCTTGGCCACGCCGCCCTTCATGTTGACGATCGCGAATGTTCTCATTCCTTGCCCTCCTCTTGCACGATGAAGCTGTTCTCTTTCCAGGCGGTATCCTGCATCAACGACAAGACCTGTGTGCCGTTGGCCACTACAGCATCGCCGACGCGCTGCAGGTAGATCTTCCCCAGCAGCATGGCCAAGTGTTCACCGTTCACCAGCGCATACCCCGTTTCGCCAGCATACAGGACGCCAGCCATCTGGATTCCCTCGTGGCTCGTGATGGTGATGCCCGTCGCCGCCAATGGCTCGCCACGGTTTGCCGCCTGGCTGATATAAGACTCGTACCGCACTAGGACAGCATCCGGGTTTGCAATCTTCGGTGACTCTTCCCATCCCCCTTTCTTCTTGACGTAGTAGACGTTCCGGCGCTCGGTTTCCGTCTTGCACTGGATCTTCCACGCGTCCTTCTTCCTGAGCTGCAGGATGAATTCTTCCGTGACCAGGTAATGACACCCGTCACGATCGAGCAGCATGAAGATGCCGGCGTCTTTGATGGCGCGGACGGCTACCGCGCAATTCACCGGCTCAAGTTCTTCGTCTTCCATGGGTCCCTCACTTTCTGCGCACAGGTCTTCACCTGGCAGCGCTTGCATTTCTCCGGGGTTTTCCCGATGCAGAATCTCTGCAGCAGCTTCCCGGCTTTCTTCTTGTTCATGGTCTTACCTCCGAAGTCTCACGTATACGGTGTATTGGACGGGGTAGCCAAACTGGTTCACGCCAGCATACGAAAGATTCTTGTCGATGTAGTACCCTTTCCGTGGCGGCGGCTGGCGTCGCCATTCTTTGGCCTTTACCGTGCGGGCGCGAACTTTCTTGACATGCAGGTTGCGGGACGACGAATACCGCTTCTTGATGATGGGGTCGTCGGACAGGAAGGTTTCTTCCCCGTTCTTGATGATGTAGGCCGCCAATTTGTGCCAATTCTGCGACTTATCCAGATGCTCGGTATGGACGTGTACCCACTCGCCGCGGTTGACGATGTTCTGCCAGTGCCGCGCGATGATCTCCGTGTCAATCTTCGTCATGACCATGTGCAGATGGATCGCTCCACGCCGCCCGCGCCCGACGGAAAAGATGTACTTGAAGTCCTTGCCTGCTTTCTTGTACTCTCGGCGCATGCGCTTCAGAAACTCCTTGATGTCTTTCTTCACCGTCTCGCTGTCCGGTGTTGTCCTTGCCGGGTAGGTCAGCGTCGTCCACAAATCCCCTGGATGAAAATTCTTCGGATCCCGCAGCAGTCTCCACACTTTCCGTGTTGCTTCCTTGCTCTGCCAGCGAATCTGCTCCTCCGGCGTCGCCCTCTGAGCTTCTGCCTTCTTCCGCTGCTCCTTCGTCCCCAGTCTCCCATTGGTGTATTTCTGCACTTCTACCACATCGCCCAGGTCAATCACTTTCTCTTGGTAAGCCATCTCATCCCCTCCCGCTTTCCTTTCTCTTTCAAGGCTTGCCATCCTATGAATGGTTCTCCAAACAATATGTTTAACAAGCCCTGCAATCCCCAGCGCGTGGGGTGTTTTCTGGCTCGCAATGTGGTATAATGAACGCATACAATGAATCCACATTGCTGTGCTTTTAGCCAGCATGCGCCCGGTTGCCGCCGGGCGCTTTTCTTTTCCCTTCTATCGAACTAACGTTTGTTATCATGGTGCTACGTTCCGTTCCGGCTGAGAGTCAAGTATGGCCTCGGCGATCATCGACGCCAACGCGTCAAGGAACCGCTCGGCCCTCTCTGGGTCCCGCGCATCCTCTTCGATGACGCGGCGCCCTTCCACCTGTGCGTCCATCATGCTGCGCCTTCTTTCTTTGGCTCAGGGGCGCGGTCTGGCTTGGCCAGATTGTAGCCTGCCATCACGCCCTGCATGTAGACGCTGATTCTCTCCCGGTCACTCACGTCGCCCTGACGGATGACTTCCAGCACTTCACGTGCCTGCTTTTCTTTCTCAGTCATGATTTGCTCCTTTCTCTATAGTAGGAAATTCTGCTGTCCTCCCGCATGTCCACACCTCGCGCTCGGGCTGTATCATGGAGCGCATGGCCATGTGTACCTTGTGGAAATTCTCCTCGGCGGCCGCCTTGCTGACCTTGAACGCAATCTGATTGTCAAACATCCTGCCGCGCTCCGGCGTGATGATCTGGATGAAGAAGCTCGTCTGCTTCTCGATGATGATGTCGACCTGTATCAGCTGCAGGGTATAGGCGTTCAGCCGGTCTTTCTCGTCGCGGTAGAAATTCACCGCCCGCAGGATCTTGCTCACCCCGTGAACACTTCCGCAAGCAAGTGCGCGATGTACAGCCCCATGAGCGTCAGGCCGATGGCCTCCTTTGCCTGTTCCATGTCCGCCCCTCCTTTCATCGATTCTGATCCAGATAGAACTGGATCTTGTCCAGCGCGTCATCTATGCTCATATCACTGCGATAGGCTATAACGCTGATAATGTTGGCCAGCAATCCGAAGAGGACTCCGGTCTTTCCCTCTGCCGCGAGAGCCACGCCGTCTAGGTGGATGTGACCCTTGTCGTTATCCCCGTCTGTCAGCGCGATGATGCTACCGTGTACAATCTTGCTTTCCTGTGCGGCAACCTGCATGCACTTTGCCAGCACCTGACGCCGTTCCGGCGGTGTCAGCTTGTCTTTCTCCAAGTCCTCCATAAATTTCTCGACTCCGGTCTTACTCATTTCCCTACCTCCTTAATCTTGTCCAGTTCGTCTTTTGTAGGCCGGTGAGCTTTCATTAGCTCTGCTTCGGCCTGCGTCATGCGTCGAAACGTCACCTTCATACTCCATTCCGGGTCGTAGTCGATGATGACCCGGAATCTTTTTTTGCCGGCCGCCCAGCGGCAGAATTTGTTGACGAATCCAGCCAAGGGAATCAACCATTTATTATCTCCTCTGTGGTTAATCTTGAAGCCGTCGCCATTTCGCTCTTCCTCCGGCGTAATCGTACCGGGGTTGTAATCACTTATCATCTGCTCACCTCCCCTCTGTATGTAATCGAAACGATATATCTTCCGCATCCGCAGCGCCGCACTATCTCTGTGCAGTTGGCTCCGTGGATGGCCATGACTCTCTTCGCCTTGCGTGTGCCGTCGCATCCAGCACATACAAGGTGTTTTTCTTTTTCCTTGGCGCCAAACCACTCCTGCCGTGTTCCGTTGCCGGTCGTCCTCGTAATCTTGTCGGTATCGTAGTAGTTTATCATACCTTCATATATCATCTGCTCACCTCCCTTCGACACTCTATATGGAGTGTACTTTCATGTCCTGCCTCCCTTTGGTACAATGGAGCCGAAAGGAGGTGATTGCTATGGCGGCTGTTCAGTCCGGCGATATTGTGTATTGCCTCAAGACCAGCAACCCGAATCGTCCTTTGGTACTTACCTGCCATGCGGACGGCTCCCTTACTGTAGACTGCCTTTTCCTGAAGTGTCCGTTCTTTGACAAGTGCAAATTGTCGAAGAACCCTGTCGTTCAGGACTTCCTGATGCGGTCTGCTCTCTAGGATCGCAGAAGTTTTCGTATTTCGGTTTGTAGTACCAGCACCATGGTGCTGGCAGTTCGGGGATAATCCCTGTTTCTAAGTCCAAGTTGCACTGTACCCGCAGTGTAACTTGGGCTATTCTTTTTTCCATGGCGTTCATTTCTGCCTTGAAGGCCATGACGCGCGGTACCTTGTGCCCGTCAATAAAGACTTCCGCAATGGGGCCGTCTGTCCGAATCCTGACCTGTGCCAGTGGCTCATGCTTCTCCATCTGCTCACCTCCCTTCGGGTTACACTCTACTTATGTGCGCTGATGTCTTTGGCGAGCTCTAAGTATACGCCATGAGACAGGGCCGCATAGCGTGTCAGCAGTTCGGACATAGCCATATGCTTTTCGGTGCTTATGGTTATGTCCATTTTTATGCCGTCTTGATTTCGATGGCTGGAAAATGTGTAGGCCTCGTCGCTTCGGTGTGAAGCAATTCGTTCCTGAATCTTGTCCAGTTCGTCTTTTGTAGGCCGGTGAGCTTTCATTAGCTCTGCTTCGGCCTGCGTCATGCGCCGAAACGTCACTTTCATACTCCACTCCGGGTCGTAGTCGATGATGACCCGGAATCTTTTTTTGCTGGCCACCCAGCGGCAGAATTTGTTGACGAATCCAGCCAAGGGGATCAACCATTTATCATCTCCACGATGATTGACCTTGAAGCTATCGCCTTCCCTTTCTTCCTCTGGCGTGATTGTGCCAGGCTGGTAATCTCTTATCATCCTTTCACCTCCTTTCCCTTCTGAGTACCTGACTGTTGGCAGGTTTACTCGCATCTTTTGTCGAATTACTCTTATATGGGGGTGTTTATATGCAAGCAAAATCCATTATCAAGTTTTCTGCGTCCGAATGCGAAATGATTGCAGCCGCATTGGACTACTATGCAGAAGATGTCTTTGAGTTTGACGCGCCTTGTCCGTCCGGCCGAGTGCGTTCCGCTCTATCTTCGGCAAATGCGAAGTTAGGTGCTCTTGATCTTCCTAAATCCGATGATAACGAGCTGCCGCTGACGCGCTTAGAACTCGTCGCCGTCTTCTATGCATTGCAGCACATACAGGAAGAGCAGGAACACGGCGACTTATTAGAGGATCTTCTTCCGCCCGCGCTCTGCCAGCAGGACAAGCGCTCTAGCCTTTATCAGCGCTTGGAAACGTATCTTCCTTCCCTTGGTGTTCGGTTTGTTTGAGTGCTTCCAGCGCACCAAAAACCAGTTAAATACCTTCCATGTCTGAATGTCGTGTTTCAGACGGCGAGCCTTTCTTTTGCTGAAGGGCTCGTTTTTTATTACCATGATCATTCTTTCACCTCCCTTCGACACTCCATATGGAGTGTGCAATACCGGCCTGTTAAGGCCAGTATTGGTAAATCTGCTTCAAATATTCCTGCGTTGTTTTCTATACTCATAATATATTACTCTATTGTATTTGTCAATATACTTATTGCCATTTTTACAACTTAGTTGTATTATAGAGTTTAAGGAGGTGAAAATATGACTATCAATCAGCGTATAAAAAAATTACGAAAGTCTCTAGGTATGAATCAAGGTGAGTTCGGGCAGAAGATTGGCATGGGACAAGCTGGCATAAGTAAAATCGAGCAAGACGGCAATACTGTCATTGATCAAAACATCCGGCTGATCTGCCAGACGTTCCACGTGTCTGAGAAGTGGCTGCGCACGGGTGCGGGGCCGATGGAGAGTGATGATGTCAGCACGATGCTCGCGCGCCTGCAGGAGGAGATGGACCTGACGGACCTTGAAATGCGCCTGCTGCAGACTTACTTCAGCTTTCCGGCCGAAGAACGGCAGACGTTTCTCGCGATGGCGCAGAAGTTTGCCGCCCGCCTGGCCGCCGAGAAAAGCCCAGAGGAGCGCGACCGTCAACGCGAACAGGCGACGCTCGACGCCGTGCGGCAGGAGTTTCGGGATAAAAGGGATTCTCCAACGTCTACCCCTTCCACTATTACTACTACCGCAAAATAAAAAAGCGCCGCCCGTAGGCGACGCCCCGCCGCTACTGGCGGCAACAATAAAATAAGCCCCATCCTGTCCGATGGAGCTTTGCTGAAAGCCTTGCGGCCTTCCCTGTGAAGAAATCCATTTACATGATACAACATGCGGGGAGGGCTTGCAAGCCATATAGGAGGTTATTCTATGATTGCTGCACTCTACGCCCGCTACTCGTCCGACAGCCAGCGGGCCGAAAGCATCGTGGCGCAGATCCGCGCGGGCCGCGAATACTGCCGCCGCAAAGGCTACCACATCATCAAAGAGTACGCCGACGAAGCGTATACCGGTACGAACGACAACCGCCCGGCCTATCGGGAGATGCTGCGCGATGCCGCGGCGGGGCTCTTTGAAGTCGTGATCTTCCATAAGGTAGACCGCAACGGCCGCAATGAATTCGACTACTACAAGAACAAGCAGGAGCTTGCCCGGCACAACGTCCGCGTCGAATACTCGGGGCAGGCCTTCGACAGCACGAGCCCCGAAGGTGCATTGATGGAAAACCAACTCGTCGGCCTCGCCGCGTACTACTCGCGCAACCTCTCGCGTGAGGTCAAGAAGGGCTTGAAGGAGAACGTGCTGGCGGGCAAGATCACCGGCGGCCGCCCGCTCTTCGGGTACAGCGTGGACAAGAACAAGAAGTACGTCATCAATGAGGAGGAGGCCGTGGCCGTCCGCTACATCTTCGAGCGCTACGCCGCCGGGGCGTCCTACATCGACATCCTGCGGGAGGTCAACGCCCGCGGCTACCGCACGCGGCGCGGGGCTGAGTTCGGCAAGGCCACGCTCCATGACATGCTCAACAACCGGCGCTACATCGGCACCTGCATCCTCGGCAAGAATCAGCCGTATCTTGACGGCAGGCGCAACAGCCACCGCCCGGACCATGACGGCATGATCATCGTGCCGAACGGCTGCCCGGCCATCATCAGCCCCGAACTCTTCCAGGCTGTGCATGAGCGCATGCAGGAAAACCGGCGGCGTGGCGGCAGGCGCACGGCGAAATATCCGTACCTGCTCTCCGGCCTCGTCTACTGCGGCGAATGCGGTGCCAGCATGTCCGGCACGCGCACCCGCACGCGCAAGAAGGAGATCCGTGAATACTACCGCTGCTGTCAGAAGTCCAACCACGGCGACGCGAAATGTCCGAACCGCTACATCTACGCGCCCGCCCTCGAAAACTTCATCATCGAGCGCCTTGCCGCAGTCATCGACAACGAAAACCTGCTCTTCCGGCTCGCCCAGAAAGTCCAGGAGAAGTACGACGCCCTTGTCGGTAACGCACGGGTGCAGATTGCCGCCCTGCAGGAGCAGGAGGCGAAGGCCAGCAAGTCCCTTGAACGCCTCTATGAAGTCATCGCAGACGGCGACACCTTCGACGACTTCGACCGTGCACAGATGAAGCACCTCAAGCAAAAGATCCTCGACATCCGCGCCCAGCGTGAAAAGCTCGAACAGCAGCCCGGCAAAACCATCTCCTCCGCTGAGATCGTCCACTACATCCGCGACCGCTTCCTTCCCGCCATCCGCCAGCGCACCGCCTCCGGCCTTACCGAACTCCTGCAGTATTTCGTCCACACCGTCACGGTCTTCCGCGACAAAATCCGCGTGGAGTATTGGTTCGCGGCCTGCCGGTACTCATCCGAGCGCACCA